>Ga0307510_10001751_pt1 | contig 24203 bp, 33 predicted proteins | sample 12_EM_MG_FD_207224 | JGI IMG/M metagenome (GOLD analysis project Ga0307510, IMG submission 207224) | Populus trichocarpa ectomycorrhiza microbial communities from riparian zone in the Pacific Northwest, United States - 12_EM | ecosystem: Host-associated > Plants > Roots > Unclassified | place... | reverse complement strand
AAGTTGGATCAACACCGCCATCCGGAATTTGTTCCCTTCGAGTTCATTGCCCAACTTTCTCGAGACTGTTCAGGTATTTAGCATCCTTGAAACCAGCCTTTATCTTCCGAATTTCATCGGCCGATTTTCCCATTAGCGCTTCAATCAAGAGTTCGTTACGAGTCTCTCCTGGCTGATACCAGCAGTTTGCAAACCAACCCTCTGACTCATACGGCCCTAAGGCTACTGCAAAAGCAACCTTCCCAAAACCGCCATATGTATTCGACGGAAAGACGGTTTTGACATGCGTGGCCACATTGACCTGCTTAAAGATTGACTTGTACTCCAGACGAAGTTGCCCTACTTGGGATTGGGAAAGGGTTGGTAAAATATCTATCAATGGACCTGTAGGTGGACGGAAAGTATGTCGAACCGGGGGAGCCTCGAACCCATCACCGCCCCAAGTTCGTTTATTAGCTGGAGAAGTTCTGGATTGTATGTTCTTCTTAAGACGCGCCAAGTTTGGTGTTCGGGATGGAGGCGAATTCAATATATCATCCAACCGAGCTGTGCCTTTCATATCTCTTTCAAGCTGGTTCCTTTGCTTTTCCGACAGTGCCATCGGTGGATGAATGGAAATGGGGTTTATGTCCTCGCATCCATCTGTACCATCTTCTGCGAAGCTGGCTATAGCCCTAGGTGTTGCTATACGGCGCTTTTTTGTTTTCGGTGGCGCGTGCACACCGAGCTTCTGTTTGAACCTTAGGAAAGCACAAAGGAAAGAACGAGCAAGAATGCAATCACTATATCCACTTTGTAGGGAAAATGCGGAGATGATTTGTCGATGCCTTCTTCCTTGGAGACGGAGAAATGGGCGAACTATATACAGATCCGTTGTGGCCACCTATGGTGTACCACACAATGCGCTAACACTAGATATGAGGGTCATCTATCGGATATGACAGTAACTGCCGAACATGACAGTCACTCGGCTACGATAGCCACTCACAACCCTTCTCTCCACTGTACCATTAACCCATGACGGGGTTACTCCATCACCACACGCATACTAACCGCATAGAGTGTGAAAGAAACCATAGAACCAATACCCTATGCCTACCGGCATAGGATGTGAAATGAACAAAGCCTCTGCGAGGTGAATATCTGTCCGAACCACAAAGCCACATGCCTGATACCCTTCCGTCCGAGTCTCCTAACGGCATAGCTCCAACTCTCCATATCCGCAAACCTCCATAACCCCATGCCCTATAGGCTACTATCCAACAGCTTCTTCTCTTCGGTAATTGCTGAAATGGCCTCCGGGGCAGCACTCATTCGGCTAGATCGCCTAAGAGGCGGGGGGGTTTTGTAGTTCCTTGGAGAGACCCGATGACATGGGCTTCTAGCTCGCACAAAGAGAAGATGATTGAATCTTTGGGATCGAGCACTTCGGGCAGATCGTTGCCGAAGATATCCTCTAACGGGATCTGAAATTCCCGGATTCCGGTAGAAACGCTAGCGAGGACTGGGAGAACGGTAGAATCGCTGGGGGGAGAAGGGAGAACAGTAGAATCGCTAGCGAGGACCGAGAGAATGGTAGGATCACTGGGAGGTACTGAGAGAACGGTAGATTTGCTGGCGGGTTCTGGGTGAACAGTAGAATCGCTAGCGAGGGCCGAGATAATGGTACGATCACTGGGAGGTACTGAGAGAACGGTAGATTCGCTGGCGGGTTCTGGGGGAACGGTAGAAGCCAGTGTTCCCAAGCGTCCAGTCCGTCCGTCTTTGGGTCCTGACGGGACGGACGGCAGTACCTGAAAGGGCGCCCGGGACGGACGGGTATCTTGGCGTCCGTCCAGACGACAGCCCGGGACGGACTGGCGGGGACTGCAGGTGTCTCAGGTGGCGCAATTTCCGGGTAGACCACATGATGCTTCAATTAGAATTAATTGAGAAAAACGTAAGAGGATGATAGTAGAATGCGGATTAAGAGATGGTTAGGGGAAGAGGAGAAAAGGGGGCGAGGAGAGAAGGATATAGAGATGACAGAGTGTGTACACGCCCCGATGAATCTGATTCATTCGTCTACAAAGTCATCAGCCACACACGAACCGAGTGAGTTTTTCCGCTTCCGATAGATTCGCGTGCACTCTCGCGCTAGAGCTGGACGGGATGTCGTCATTTAAGTGAAGGGATGAATCCTTGTATTATGGATCTCGGCTAGGCATCTACCGAGTGAGGCTCTTTATTTATAGCTTCATGACTTTCTAAAGTTTCAAAGTTGCCAGTATAGAATAACGTAAGTGCCATACCAATTCTAGCACCAGAATTGGCCGACAAGTAAATTCTCGGGATGCCCTATCTTCGCGCAAATTCCGTGCACTTGTGGGGGGGTTTATCTTCGGCAGGGCCGAAAGATACGATTCTGGGGGTGATGTCGTTGGCAGTAATGATGAACTTGCGTCCACGAAGGTACTCGGGGGTCTTCGCGGTTAATACCCAACCAACCATGCCATGAGCGTTAGTTCCCGGCTCCCGTTGGACCTCGGCGAGACCACCATTATCATCCAATACCAACTCGCTATACTCTAAGCACTCGGTAAGAGGTGGGATCCTCTCCTTGAACGAGGGGACCTTCTTGGCGGACTTCAGCCAGCCCTGATGGAAAGCCTGTCTGAATAGCTCGGGGAAATCATACACGTATTGCGTTCCCATAAGATGCGCCTTGTGCCTCTTGGGCTGCAACCATTCCTTGGCAGCGTATGGGGTGTTGACGGCACGGAGGTGCATGGATCCAGACTTGGTACCAATGCTGTGGAATACCCATTGCCCCTTGTCAGTCTTTCGCTCAGCGTACATCTCAACCTGAATGACATATCCGGACACATTCTGGATTATGACACGAAGGGGGTATGCGAGGCCGCTCTTAGGATCGGTACAGATGATATGGATCTCAGCACCGGTGACACGGAGTCTCCAAAGACGTCTTCCGAAACGTTCAGTGGACCCACCAAGAGCAGGCTCGATCTCCTCGGGGCTGAGGGGGGAAACAGGAGTGAAATTGATGAAGATGTGGTTAAGATCAGAGCTATTATTTCCAATAATCTCCAAAGCATCAAGGATGTCATTAACCAGGCGATCGGTCTCGGAAATCAAGTAATCAGCAGTAGGAATCTCATCTCGCAGGCGACCCTGACGAACGACGGCACGAGTAAAGTACCTCTTATCTCTCTGAACCTCCTTACCGTACGCCTCGTAGACGTGGATATTACCGTTCTTGGTGAAGACCGGCTTGATGGTGAAGTTTGATAATCTACCCAGTTCAAGCTGGAAAGCCAACGCAGGTTCGATATGACGAATGCTCTGCTCTTCGCGGTATTCAGGACCGCGGAAGGTGAAGTACCCAGGATAAGATCCGTTCCTGTGGCCACAGATGAAAGTGATACGACGAACGTTGCGGGAAAGATAACATCCTTGTGGTCAGCGACAAGCGGAAGAATTCTCTCCAAAAGGTCTTTATCATCCATAGATTCAGCATCTCGAACAGTAACATTGCAAACAGTAGGTAGGGAATCCTCCTCCTCCTCAGCTTCGAGTGCAGAAAGGGGCATAGACCGCCTTCGTTCTTCAAGATTCGCCATTAATCCGCCTCCGGTAGACTTAGCTCCCTTTCCGAGGGGAATGAGCTCGAGAGCCCGGACAAGGTACTCCTCGGCTTCATCAAGGAAGGTAACGGGAATGATGACACCCTTTCTGACAGGCTCGATCTCGGACTTTCCAACCAAGAACGAAAGATCACTAATAGATCCGACACGTTTGAATCCGTCACCACGCTCAACAGTAGGAGTAGCCGGAGCCGAAGGCTGGGTCATGCCATACTCAGTAACGCCAACCTTCATTAGCTGGAAGCCCCAAGTGACGATAAACGGAGGTTCAGAGTCCAAATTGTGATAGTTGACGGCATGTAACTTGTAAGCCCTGTACGCTCGGCGAACATATACCTCCAAAGCAGCCAAAGAAACCCAAGGGTCGGCATGAGCAAAGAAGGTGGGAAGGACATCAAAGACAGTATACTTGGAGTCGATAACCTCCTTCAAAGTCTCCTGATGAGGAGTCCTATGCTCCCATCCAGTCTCGCCATATCGTGACTCGACAATAGAAGAGCGGAGGATATGTTCTATCTGAGCGGCTCTCTCTTCAAGAGAAGGCAGAGCACATTGAATAAGGACCTCACGAGCCTTAAGCGCAACCTTAGTCGAAACACGGGACTCCAACTCGGTGAGTTTCTTGAGAATTGGTCGGAAGAATTTAATGATAGATCCATTGTTAGTGTTGCGAATTGTAACCGCCTGAACAACCTTATTAATATCGTCCCTATTTTCATCACGGAGTCTAAGAATAACGTCTTCGTCACGGGTATTTTGTCCCTATAAAATATTAGCGCACAATTAAGCCCACTCAGCCCTAGAATAATAAACTCACCGAGAATAACTTCTCAATACTCCAGTACTGCTCCATAAGTCCAAGGGGAACCGACAATTCGTGAACCTTCAACCCCTCGGAATACCGATCCATAATCTCAGTCAATGGCAATAGAGCAGACTTCAAGCTCAACATCACTAGCAGCAATATTCTCTTCCAAGAACTTGTCCAAGGCTTACGAAGCTGCTTCGCCGGGGATTCTCCCTTCCGGGACTTGGCCCTCTCAACAGCCTGCGAGAAAATAGGGTCAAGTTTCTATAGCATTCTAGCATGCAGGGCAGAAAACTGCGCAGCCCATTCTCCGTAAGGAAGCTCGGGGTCACGGAGAACCTGGATAAGCTCCTTGAGGGAGGTGGCCATGATGACCTGGTTGTCGTAACCGTCAATAATATTCTTGAGAACGGTGGTGAGGAGTGTGAATCTCTGTGGCGGCTTGGTGCCGACGACCTGCGCCGGGCCGAAGTCAGAAAGTTGGCCATCGAAAGGAGTAGCGTGCTTGACACGACTCGGGTCATCCAAAGCCAATATACCGAGGATGTCACCAGCCTCAACAAGGATCACGTAGTGCAATCTCAGGTCTTCTCCGTTGAATCTATAGGACTATTGCCGGTTGAGCGGGGTGAACGATGGGTGATGGTGATCAGGGTCGACACTAGCAGTTTATGATGAGAAAGGCATCACGGGACGAAAAAAGGCACTAGGACATTTGTATCAATTGGCTTATTTGCCTAATTAGAGAACGTAGACACCCTAGACCGAGTGGGGGCGACGATGTTTTGGTGACCGAGTGTGTTGTACCTACGGGTATATGGCAGTAGGGCTCTTGCTCAATTAAGCCATAACGTGTCGGCGGTTCGACTGGAGGGAGTAATGGAGGGTTTATTGAAATATCGTTGTCTAGATTTTCAGTAATCGCCAGCTACCCGTAGTGTTCTTGCAGGATTTCGTCTGCCCAGCCCATTGGTATACCGAGCGTTTGCCGTACCTAGGCGTCTTGCAAGAGTTTGTGCCTCTTGTATTCGCTTGCGGCGCACTACTTGATTGATGCTTGTCATAGGGGAACGATTTACAGAAGAGCCTACGCGTGTGCACCTATCCACTTAACGTTCACTAATTCAACCTCTCGACCACCAAGACCCCTTCCCCTTCTCCTTTCCAACCCCCTGAGTAGGCACGACCACCCCCTCCACAGGTTCCCCAGCAGTCACGGCCCCAGCTGCGGCCGCAGCAGCAACAACTTTCTCCACCTCCTCCTCCGCTCTCCGGATCTCCGCCTCTACCCAGCCCCCCTTCCCACCGGTAGGACTCTCATCTACTCCCGCAGCAGTATCCAACTCCCTAAGAGCCCTGCTCATTTCCTCCCGCTCCACTCCGAGCTTAGCCCCCCGCCTGTCGCGCCCCCCCTCCTCTCTCGCCTTCTCCAACCCATGCGCCCGCCTATATACCCCCCTCTTATCCACATCTTCAACCTTTCTCCTCCTCACCTCCGCAACTAACAAACTCCGCTCGTGGGAGTGCAACCTATACGCCTCCCAAAACCGCTTCACGGAATCCAGCGGCTGACTCCATGATAATTCACCCTCAACTTCCCTGCCCCTCTCCGTCGTGCGGAGGAAGTTCATCACGGAAGCCCAGGTCCCCAGAACTAACAAGACAGAGATGGAAACGTAGAAGTGCAGGACTCGCGAGGTGAGGAAGTAGTGCGACCAGGTGTTTGGCGGCGGCATGGTGTTTGGGTAACGTTTGGTTGGGTCTTGGTGGGTTGGGGGACCAGGGTAGTTTATAGGGTCCCGGCCGCGGGGCGGGCATGAGGGGTGAGAAGGTGGTGTGAATTTTGTGGGTTTGGCAAGGGCCGGGGTTGTGTAGGTTCGTAGTGAGGATTGGCTGAGGAGGTGGGTTTTTGGTAGTGGTGGTGGTGGGCGGCGGAGTAGTTGTAACCGCGAGAGACGCGGGAGTGTCCTCGATAGTGGGATCTGCATTTTTAGCTTTGGTTGGCAATGGCGGCGGGGTGGATGGCGGGGTACGGTGATGGAATTGGAGTTTCGCTTTTTTTTTTGCTTCCCGCAGTGTTAAAACAGGATGGGCTTATCTGATGAACCCTAACCCTGCGGCTGATCAACTGACCTTCCAGAATTATCCGAGTCCATAAGTCCTCCTCAAGGATCACTCTCTCCGATGATGACACTCTTCCTCCCTCCGGCCCTAGGCTTGATTTCCTCTCGCTTCCTCATAGCAAAGCACCAGCTCGAGCTCATCTCCATCGTCAGCTACTGTAAGCAAGCAAGCCAATCAAGTTTACCCGGCCCAAAACTGCCTTGGATACAAGTATTAAATTAGCCAATACGTCACACCACAGCACCCACCCAACAAAAGATTAGATTTCCCATCCATTTAAAAGACAACTCTATCTCACCAAACTCACTCGAAGGAAAACAATGAAGCTCCCCCTCCTCTTCCTAACGCTCACAACGGCAGCCACATCCCAGCTTCTCCACCCACTCCTTTACCCCTCCAACCAACGACCACAGGAACACCTCCCAAGCCAACATCGAACTAGCATGTCCACCAGCACAACAACCGACAAACCCTCCGGTCCCCCACTTCTGGCTGACGTCCTCCCACTAGACAAATCCATCTCAATCTTTAGCGACCTCACCCGCTCCGTCGAATCAATCTCGGTGCGCGTCTCCGACAGCAAAACCAACACCACCGTCCTCGCGCCCACGAACTACGCCATCTCGAAACTGCCGCGGAAGCCCTGGGAAGATCCGGATGATGGGGGCGCTGGCGGCAATGTGCTCAGCGAAGTATACAAGGGCTTGGGCGGGGAGGATCGGGCCGGGAGGAATTTGAGGAGGTTTGTCGAGGCGCATTGTCTTGCAGAGAGCCCTTGGGAGGAAGGAGCTAAGGTAGAGACTTTGGCCGGGAGGACGGTGTGGTGGGCATGGGAAGGGGGCGTTAAGAAGGTTTGTGCTTCTCTCTCGTCTGTCTTTTTGATGGGAAGAGAGGCTGATAATAGGTTGTAGATTTTCCCAGATGGTATCGAAGTTGAGGAACGGATGAATGAGGCTTCAAATGGGCAGGTGTGGATTTTGAAGGGGGTTATTAATTACTGATGATTTGTTTTTTTGTTTTTTCGTTGGCTCTGCTCTCTGCTTGGATCCATGGTTTTTTGGGGGGGTTGTTTGGGTGGATGCATATACAGTTGTTTGTTTGTTCGGCCTGAGACACTCGAGCAATTCACTGTCCGTGATCTCCGCGAGAGCAGTTTGGCTGGGGAGAGGGGAGAATTGGTATTTCAGTGACAGATAAGGCTGTATCATACCGTTCAATATAATTCACGAATATTTTCTTTGCAATGCAAGAAAGCTACAAGATGAGAGCTAATCCAAGCTTCAACTCGTGTATAACCGCTATGTACCAAACTAGAAGATCTCGCTCCTAGAAAGGACTAGCAAGGAGACGGACCACCTCCCCTGATCTACTCAAAGTAATCGTAAACCATCTTCTTGAGCAACGTCTTCTCACCCTTCTCAAAACGAATATGACGAGAATAGTGCCTCTTCTCATCAAACTCTTCAAATCCCCAGATCTGCAATCACATAATCCCCAAAATTAACCCTATCCCCACAAGCAAAACCTCCACAAAGCCACGAAGATTGGAGCAACAAACCTGACGCACGCTCCACCCATTAACACTAACCACGAAAGACTCAATGAGCCCATCCTCCCGCGCCTCGCCCTCCAACCAACCCGTCTTCAAAAACTCATCCTGCACATCTTCGAGCTGAACCCTGCGACTCTGTCCAGTGAGTTCACCGAAGAGGTAGTCTTTGTGGGGCCTCTCCCTACAACACCCCCCACCCCACATTAGCACATTTTCCGCAGCGAGAGCTGCAGAGCACTTACTTCCAGTCGAGGATCCGATTCTCGGTAGTCCCCTTGATGCCGCCGGTTGCGGTCTGATCGATGTCGATGTGTTCGGTGCAGTCTTCCGTGTAGTGCTTTATGTCGAGCGTTATGGTTGCGACGGAGATTAACGTGCGGGTCACCCAGCTGATGCCTTGCTCCATCAGGACTTCATCGAGGTCGTCAGAGTAGGTTCTGTTCTGGTTTACCGGGTTTAGTTAGTTGGGGGTTGGTAGTACCGTAGTAGGAAGAGGGGGAGGGGGGGAGACCATGAAGAATTTTCCAGTTAGGTTTTTGCTGGTGATGGTTGGGGGAGCGGCCATTTTGGTGGATTGGATTGGTTGGTTTATGTGGAAGGAATTGGAGGGAGTGGTTTGGTGCCTGGTTGTGGAGATGTAGAGAAGAGGGGGTTGTTATACACTACTTCGGAGGGTTTATCGGTGATATTCACGTTGACGGAGTGATATACGGGAAAGGGAGCTTGTGAAAGCTCGGTTTGAGGGTTTTTTGGGGGTTCTGGGGGGGGGGGGGGGGGTGAGAGGGGGCCAGCCCAGTGGCAGACATGTAAAAGTGATATGATACGGGTACATGAAAGTGCAGCCCCGATGAGGTTCCGCTTGTGTTACCGTTCGCTTACAGCCCGTCAATCATCACAGCGAGAGCCATTCACGGGTGCTGCAGAGGACAATGCAACATTTCCCTTTACCAAACGGTACAATTCTCGGGAGGCACGAAAACATCGCAAACTCACTTCCCAAACCCCGAACCCCAGGCAGCACAAAATGCGGAATAACTCGCCGAGTGATTTACAGTGAGCCTCCCTTTAACCGGTGGCATAAACCTTTTCATTTACTACACAGTAAATTACCCACCAGTAAATATCGTGAATCTCTTGCTTGGTGTGGATTTGGAGGAATCTACCTCCTCGGAATTTATAATACCAATCCGCTACCCGGAGCCCGCAATACATCCAGCCGGGTTCTATAGTCTAAGGTTCGTGAATGATGCTCTCTAATGGCAAAACCCCTCACCCTACCAATTCAACACAAACCTTAACGTCTCCACCCCGCTTATCATATTGTGGCGCATGTCAATTGCTCTCATGATTTTTGGATTTTTCTGTAAGGATTGCGTATGCTTTTGCGTAGCTGAGAGGTGGGCGATCTAGCTGGTACCTTTCCTGTTATTTGACAGAGGTGACAACACCTCCAAGCGAGAGGAAGCATCGTGGGATTTTTCTTCAGTTGGAAGAAACCGTTCCTTCAGTCTTCATTCTTCACCGTTTTCATGACTTGATCAAACCGACCAAGTACAGCTATCAAGCATCCATCTTTCAACTTCAATCATACCCCTTTGCTCTCTTGTGTTTTGTCCTGCAAGCCATCCTCACCGGAACCTCTGCCGTCAAGATTGCCAAGACCCACGGGGAAGTCCTGCAGCAGTATGATACTACGGTAGAGCATCCTCATCCCACCCCAATTGTCTCCAAGCTCACAACAAATTTGCCAACCACCAACGTGAACCAAAATTTAACTGCGGCAATGCAATACCATGCTCCCTCCCCTACAGGGAGTGAAATCCATCTTGACATCCAACCTCCTCGATGATACAGATTTCCTAGGCTCAGATGGTGAGAACCCTGCTACACCTACTTCAAAATCCGCCAGGCACGAATGACATGCTTGAGGTAAGCGACGACAGTGATGGAGATCAAGCCCTCATCGCTGCCCCGCAAGCCGCGCCAAACCGCGAAGGCAGTTCAACGATAACAGGCAAATCTCTCAAAAAAGGTGTCAGTTTCTAATCTATGGGACTAAATATGGTTCTCCTCAAGGCAATAATAAAAGAGGGTTTCTCTGTTGCTATAATACGCCTATTTAGAAAAAAGCTATACATTTAGTGCTTGGTGGGGGGACATAATTGGTATGGCGAGGACAGATAGCGGGAAGACTGTGGCGTTCGTCATACCCATGGTTGTGAGGTTGAAGACACATAGCGTTAGGGTGGGGACGCTTGCACTGTTGCCGGGTGGGGGGTTGGCGTTGCAGACTATGAAGGTCGTTAAGGGATTTGAAGGTTGTTGAGGGATTTAAAGGTCGTACTGTTAGCGGAAGGGAATAGTCTTGAGGAGCAGTTTGGGTGTATGGTTGGGAATCCTGATATGTGTGTCTTCTCTGCTTTTTTGCCTCCCTCAGTTAATCCACGAGATTCTTATATCTGATCGGCGAGTTGCAGGGCTATTGCGACTCCCGGACAGTTTATGCACTTGAAGGTTGAGATGGAACAGGATCTTAGGTCTGTTCAGTATGTTGTCGTCGATGAAGAGGGTCATCGTTTCGAATGGATCTATCAGCACAATTGAGGCAGACTCCGCATTCATTACCGTCTAATTTCCAAATACTACTTTTCTCCGCTACACCTCCGAAGTCGCCTATTGAATTTGTGAAGGCTGGCTCGCAGGAACCGAGTTTGATTCGATTAGATGCAGACTCCAAGGTTTCTCGGGATCTTGAGAGTGCATTTTTCAAGGTTAAGAGCAATGTTTCGAAAGGTCCAGCCCGTCCGTCTTGGAGATAGGACGGGGCGGACCGCCGGTGGTAGTCCATCTTTTTTCGAGTCCATGTAATAAGGAGGGGGATACATCTTTAAGAAATAAAAAAGCCAAAAGTGTTTCCAAATTAGAACTCAAAAACCACCGGCATAAATCTGCAAGGCAGTAAGGGTCAATTAATTCTCTCGGTAACTCTTCTGAAAAATCCCAGGCATTGTGCTGGGAGTTGACTTCGGTTATATCCATTCTTTAGCATTGTTGCGATATCGCAGTGACTATTGTTAAAGTGAAAAACCTATGGAAGTATTTAAAAGAAAATGTAAGACTCATAGCAGAGTGGTTGGTGTAGTCTTATCTTAATACTTAGAGCACTTAGAGCACTTGATAATTTATTTCGCCTCCTCCGTGCATGTAGATCCCGCATTGTTGTCACTTCTAGGGCATCACCATATATCACTCATTGTTTGTCTGAAGACCATCATGGAATTCATAGCATGTACGCACTCGGCTAATAGCAGTAATGTCAACTGCAATATCATCATGAATAGGCTTAACAATACAGCTAATCTGAACCAAGCCATGGCTGATGAGAACTGTCAGATTATGGGATGGCTCTCACCACTGGACCCCCAGAGAAAGCACCAGGATGTGCGTACTGATAGGTTCGATAGCGTGGGTAGTGGGTATTTGGAATCAAGCAAGTTTCGGGAGTGGACAAGTGGTGAAGGTGCAGCAGGTAAGGCTGTGTTTTGCTATGGGAATCCTGAGGGGAAAGAAATTTCTATAGTGAGCGACAGGCCATTGGAACGAAATAGGAGTTATCACTGACAGCAGGCGATCTTAGTTCATTAGTGATCGATAGCCTATGTGATGAGCCTCGGGAGGAAGATATTGCTGTTGCCATATTCTAGTGCAACTTCCATGACCAACAAGAACAGACTACTGCCAACATTATAGGAGCCATCCTTCCGCAGCTTGTAGCTAGAGAAAAAGCACTGGATTCTACGGTAGTAAGCGTAAGTGAGACACCCCCGAGTGCGTGGCAAGGCCAATCGTGCACAAGCAATTATTAACATGAAGTTGAATTTAAGGTTAATGATCGTTTGTGTGAGATTGGTCTTAGCATGCATGCACAATAGAAGAGTTTGCTCCCAACTCAAGAGCTCTCCCCCTACCCACTCCTCACAAGAACCACAAACCCTGCCTCCTCTGAACATATCCGAAATTGTGTCACTACAACAAAACTCCTATTCCTCACTCGTGCACCAGCCCTCTCTCTATTCCACCCCCAAAACAAAAAAAAAGTAGGGTAAAATGTTTCGAAAGACCCCTGAGCTCGTACCTGTAACATGTGTACATGTTCCAGTAACAGTACACAGGAGCGGGCAGTGCGGAATCCCCTATGTTTAGTTGATTTATATTTGGTTTATTTGATTTGATTTCAGCTCCGCCACTGTTTCTGAGTCAGATAGGCCATGCTATCGTATTGCTAGGGTTAGTTTGCTTTGCTGGAAGTTTATATTTAGGATTCCGGGTATGGAATGGTCATGTAATGCAGGTGGAGGCTGAGATATGACACTTTGTTCTTGCAGGATTACAGGATTCCGGTGTATGCGCAGCTACTGGTAATGATCGTGATTGTAGGATCGCTATCACCTTGGATTTAATTATTTAAACCAGTCTCCTGGCTCATGTCACAAATCATGACAAAGCAAGACAGATTTCACATGACTAATACTTATTAGTTATAAGGTATGTTGGTTTTACACTATAACGTCACTTGACTCATAGTTCTCACATGACTGCGCACTTGCGAGTAATTGTTATATTATGATTGGTTGATTGTTTCATGACTCATGATTGTGACGTTATATGATGTAAGGACTTTTGAACATGACTCATGTTATGAGTAATTGGTCTCACGCATGTCACAAGCTTTGCGCACATGACTGGTTTGAGGGTTTTGATTGGTTAAAAGATGTTGCACAGTTGACTCAGGTGAGTCTACTGATGGATTTCATACTTTGACTCACTATGAGTCATAGAGGTTGTATGATGCGAGGTGATGAGCCACCAGGGTCAGGGTGGTAGGAAGATCCCTACATAAGGAGCTTGATTCCGACTAAGAGATAGGATCTTTAGGCAACCATGTAAGTACTTTTCTATACTTAAGTTGCAATACTATTAAGCATTCCTTCATCTTCTACAATTCCTCCTCTACCGGAGCTTACGCTCAAAGAACTCGGAGACTATTTGATAGTCCCCGCGACTGGTTGCCCGATATAGAACTGTTGTGATACTTCTACAAGCATGACGATCCACTCTTCTTACTATCTGACAAGATGGTATCTTTCAAGACAAGCAAGCCAGTCCCGTACTATCTGAAAGGATAGTACCTTCCTATTCCCTAATACAGTAATACATGGCTGGCTTACACAGGAGATGACTATGGTTGCTTGTTGCATACGAGCTCAATAATAGGATTGTTACAGCTAGCAGGAAACAGCAGACTTTGACAGACCTTCAGTCTCAGACTACACTTGCCTGAACGGTGATGTCTGAGTCCCTATTTGTCCTTCAACTATTATCTCTTTAGCTACTGGTCCTTGAATGCCTCCCTTAGCACCAGCTCTAGCAGGTCTATCACCGGTCCTATTGTATTTTTGTTAGACACGAATAAACCTGTTACAGTATCCAAGCAAACAAGTGATACTGTTGGACCCGGTGCTGGAGCTGCAAGTGGAGGTGCGGGTGCGCCATCCGAGCAGCGGTCCAAGTCGGGTTCTGCTGTTCGTCAATCGGGATTCCCACAAACGTGTGTCAAAATGAACCTGCGGTCAATCACAAAGGAAAAAAAAGGAACAAAGTGAAGAGGCACTTGGTGGGGACAGCTCCGAACACTGCAGCATTGAAGAAGGATTTTTCGTCTGTCCAGTCACTTCTTCCAGTTCCTTATATCTTGCCGAAATAGCAACCTTTAAGGGTCTCAAGTAAGTTTCCTAAACTCTAATATGTTTACTTGGGTAGTGCAAAGGTTTCCGGAAATACTAGCAAAGCCAACTCCAATGCCTTAGTTCAATATTCAATTATTTGAGTTCTCTTAAGTATTCCTTTAGTGTTGGTTTAGTTGTTAACCATTTTACGTAGACCTTATATTCTGAGTACTCAGCTCCAAAACCTTTAGTGTCCCATTGGGGCCTGCGCCTTTGTTACCCATAATATCGATAACCTCCATGAGCACCAAATGGATGCCTACCCAGGCAAAGAATTAAAGGGTTCTGCTTTTCGCACTATGGATCCTGCAGGATATAAGGAACAGGAAGACTGGTGGGAAGCACAAACCTTGGACCAAATATAACATTTGATTCCCAGGTATGAAGGTACGAAGCCGGCCGCCGGCACCAGTGGACTGAACTGTTGTGTGGGCATGGGTGGTGGTAAAGTAGGTCATGGGGAGGGTGATGGAGGGAATGATAGGAGGGTGATAGGGGAGATCCAGCGGAAAAGTATAGAGGGGGATAACTGGGAGGGTAATGTGGGGGGGCATGGGGATGGTGATGGGGAGGGTGATGCGGGGGATAGTCCATGAGAGGCTGCAGAAGGTTTAAAAGAATGAAATTTTGCGGACTTAGCCCAAGCCTTTACCGAGGATATAAGACATCAATACGAAACAGACCCTAGATCTCATACCAAGATGGAAGACGTGCTCTCCAATCTTACACGTTTCTTTCCTCCAATTGCTCTTGCAGCAAGAAATAATCTGTAATAGAATAGGAACTTGACGGCTACCTCAGGGTCAGCTGCGAGGGAGAGAGGATGGTTCTAATAGCCTTTAGGCCGCACCTCTTGTTGCTGTTTGGCGTTATTGGTGGGTGGGTGTTGTGTATTTCGCTTTTTTTTATAAAAAAAAAACCAGTCTAGTATAGAAAGCTAGAAATAAAAGCAAAGTATTTACTATGTCTTTGCTAGTTTACGAATGTTTTGCTTTCTCATTTGTTGTACTTTTTTTAGGAAATCATGGTTATGGTCACTGTAATATTCCCTATTGCGAATTGCTCCTCAAGAGAGAGGTATCATGAGAGAAGTAGAGTTCGTTACGGGGCGGACGGGGCCCCGAAAAACGCGGGCCCCGGGCCCTTTTCCCCGCCCCGCCCCACTCAACGGCCTGGGGTGGGGTGTCTTTTTCGGCATTCCCTGCCCCTGTCCCCGCTCAGGCCCCCGCCCCACCCATACCCCAGACGGGTCCCTGTTAAAAATTCGTGGTAACAAATAGGGCCCCGTTCAGGGAATGAATGCGGGCGGGCCCCGGACGGGGACGGGGTGGCGGTTACCCTAGAAATACTCCCCCGGGCCCGTATAAGGGCGGGGTCTGGCACGTGAAAACCTGCCCCGCCCCGCCCCGTAACGAACACTGGAGAGAAGTACTTAGGCTTTCTACACACTGGCAGTATTGCAGATACTGTGATGTACATGGAAGTGTGTATTCCACATCATGGGTTAAATGACAACCATTGTGTATCATATACCGTTTTTGTTTTGCTTAGCTGGCTAGAGAACCTAATTAACAATCTTCTGCTGCACAACCAGATTGTCCCAATTTGTAACATTCTCAGGGCTTACAGTCACGAGCGATCCCTCATGACTGCTTGTGTCATCCCATATCCCCACTCATATTTCTACCTTGCTTCTTTTCTTCAGTTTCCCTATCTCTTTCCCTCTCACCCAATGGTCTAATCGTGCGTCTGCAGAGCCAATGCTCACCCTGAGCCTTCATGTAATGAACTCTGATCTGATTTTATTACTTTGATGAAAATTTGTTCATAACTCAATCCTAACTGGGTCAGCTTAGGAGACTCATGCCTAGTTTGGGACCAAAGCACTTTGCTGTTGGTTTGGCATAGAGCTATATTCAATGAGAATAATGTGGTATTTTCTTCACAGTGGCTGGACGCTACATATAAGTAGAGAGCGCGCTTTGTGCACTCAATATGAAAAACTCTCATAATGAGAAGAGGCTAAAGTAATTTACTGTGCAATGGCTCTTCACCTAGATGCAGTTCAGCATGGCAACCACTGGAACGCAAGATGTATATATTATTATCCGAGTCTGCACAACTAGTCATGATACAATATTGAAAATATTTTAGAAAGTATGGTTCCGGAAGACTAAACTCTATACTAAGTTTCTCACAAAAAATGTGCCAATTTTGGTTGTAACGCCAAGTGTAACACATTTAAAAATGATTTATTCTATCGATGTATACCAAGAAAAACTATGAAAATACAACTACCAGTGATAATTGATGATTTATAGTTGCAGGATTCGAGGTTCAACTTTCTATTACATCTTTAGGTATATATTTTTTGATTAGTCAGTAGACTATCTCTTCTATACTGTAAAGCTATTCCACTTTTACATTATTTGCTTTGATTCCAACTACGTCTGCCATCATCTTTCTTATATTCAGCCATACCAGTTCAACAGCTGCTGCTACTTTTAGATTCACCATTATCACACCCACCAGTCCTACCACCTGGAGTGCCCTCATGACTATACTACTTGAAATTCACCTAAAAGGTAAACTACTGCTATATTCAGCTCTTTCATGTAACCTCCTTCCATTGCTGTGTGAGAAGTTACACTAATATAAAGATAGAAAATCATGGATAATGCAATTGATGATACAATACGAACGGAGGATCAGCGTATTGCGACCAGAGAACGTGTTCGACAATTCCGTACAAGAACAAAGCCACAAACCACACGAGCAGAACAATCTTCTCCAATGTCTGGCCAGGAGAGAATGCAAAACTAGCGGTCAAGGCGAAGACAACAGGCTTTACAAATCGCCCAAGCTGCATCCAACATTCTATCCATCGTGGCTCCTATCGTGCCTACTACTGCAACTCCTATCGACTATACCGCAGCGCTCAACCCCTCTACCATATTCCCAATTCCTTCCACCGACACTCCTATCAATCCTACATCAGCAAAAAGCCATCCTGCATCAGATAGGGTGGTATTGCGTCCTAACTCTGCAGGTGTGGACTCTGCGTCCTGTACGTCCTGTGCGTCCTGTGCGTCCTGTGCATCCTGTACGTCCTGTGCATCCTGTACTCAGACGCCATATCGGGTTACGTCTGGTGCATCAGGACACCCTTCTCAGTACCGGGTTCCGTCTGGACACATGCAACTAAGCAACCCTGCCTCTCATGCATCCTGACTTCAACATCAACACCATCGCACATCCGGATTTACGACTACCCCTGAGTACCCTCCCAGCTTTCTACTAGTAGGAGTCTGAGGCCCAGCCCTAGGGTGAGGAAGGGGTATTTCTTGGCACAGAAAATATAGTTCGTGCTCGCGCCAGGTGAGAAAGCCATGGTACGCTTAATCTCAAATTTACGCTAAAGACCCCCGGGCTGATTCACACTGGCATTCACAGTTCTATTTTCAGAACATTATCTATGAATAAGCAAAAATGCCAGCTCACTCCAGTCTGAAAGCGAGTGATAGCTATAAGACGCTCTAGTCTAGCATAGTGCCTGGTGGTTTCTCGGCACTTAGACTCCAACTAGACGCGACGCGACAAACTCTTTTCATCACAACACCCAACTTGAATATCCACACTCCCAGGCAACAGCTGGCACACTCCACCACAGCCACATAATCAATCCTGAATCCGACACCTGGGGGTTCCTGGGCTCGATGCCAGCTATACAGCGGTATAAGATTCATCCCCAGAGGGCTATTATTCAAGAAGTTAGAGGGCTGAATAGGGCGGGATGCTGGCAATCCCAGACCTCGATAGCAGATTCCTCTACAACCGCTGCTCCTATCCTGGATCCGCGTATGGAGGATTGTTGGGCTCGACGCCAGCTATGCAACGGTATAAAGGACGTCTCTGTGGCATCAAAACTCAGGAAATCACTGACTCTTGTGAGAGTTGTCTTTATAGATACCCTGGCGATCCCAAAGCCTGATGGCTGATTCCTCCACAACCGCTGGGCCGATCCTGGATCTGATTGCGGGATATTGTTGGGCTCAACGCCAGCTACGCAGCGGTATAAAGGACGTCTCTGTCACATCAAAACTCATGAAATCGCTGACCCTTATGGGAGTTGTCTTTTTAGGTACCCTGGCGATCCCAGAACTTGATGGCAGATTCCTCCATGACTGTTGGACCAATCCTGAATCTGATTGCGGGAGGTTGTCAGGCTCCACGCCAGCTACGCAACGGTATAGGATCCATCCCTCTGCGACGTTTATTCATGATGTTACAGGGCTGAATGGGGTGCGATACTGGCAATCCCAGAACTCGATGGAAGATTCCTCCACAACCACAGCTCTGATCCTGGATCCAATTGAGGGAGAATGTTGGGCTCGACGCCAGATACGCAGCGGTATAAAGGACGTCTCTATCGCATCAAAACTCAGGAAATCGCTGACCCTTGTGAGAGTTGTCTATATAGATACCCTGGCGATCCTAGAACCCGATGCTAGATTCCTCTACAACCACCGCTCCGATCCTGGATCTGATTGCGGGAGGTTGTTGGGCTCGACGCCAGCTACACAGAGGTATAAGGTATGTCATGAGGTGACAATTCCCCATGGAGCTATAGGGTTCCAGGAAGGGGGGAGTGGCTGAGGCAGGGGAGGCCGGGTTTAGGCAGGGGAGGCCGGTCTCAGGCTTGGATGTGAATTTGCCTGTTTATTAGAACAATAGAAGCCTTCTTGTAGTAAATTTAATAGTTTGACAGAATGGAATCTATTGTGACTCGGGTGACCAAGGTCAGAAAGCAGTATTGGGGGGACCGTTCACTTATCTCAGGGAGATGTGGTCTGCCATCAGATGGCGTCCTGAGGATAAGGTGTTGTGTCAGGTTGCATCAGGTACGTTGTGTGGTAGGGTGCTTGAGACTTGATTCGCGATTTGCGTTCCAGCGTCAGGTGCGTTAAACGAACAGAATGCACAGAACGCAGGGTAATATTTTTGCTGATGTACAATATCCCCCATCCTATCCTGCGTAGCTCCTATTGTTGCTAGGCCTAGTGTAGCAGCTCTTGTCTCAGTCCTGATCATAGAGCCACCCTTGTTTCGAAACCAGCCTTCAGCAGCGCGGACACGTCAATATCACGAACAACAAAGATTGAGAGCCCGTTATGTAAAGCCAAGACCCCTGAGTGAAAGTGCGCGTTCAAGGCGATCATATGCAAAGCGAAAGCAACTTGAGATTCAGAGTCAAACCTCTCAACTGGCAATACGAGCTTCCAGAGTCCAACTACAACACTTAGATCAAAAGGTGTTATATCACGATATTAAAGCAGAAGAGGCGCAGCAGAGAAACAAGGCCTATAGCAATTGGCCACAGCTTGGAGGTGCTACCAAAGACTTCAAGGAGGAGATCCTGGAATCATTAGTGTGAAGACTCCATCGACATATCAAGAAGCGGGAAAAAATAAGTCTACTAATGCTAGTGGTATAGGTCTGCAATTAGATTGGAATACGCAGCTCTATACTTTCTTAAAGCATCAACTAAAGGCTGAAAAGGAGTGGAGAAATGCGGAGATCAGACGAGAACCAACCAGTATGATTATGAGACATAAGACTCGCAAGGAGCTTGCACAGTTGGTTGCAAATGCAGGAGGATTGTCAACAATAGTAATGGGGTGAAATTTACAACAGGAGGTCGCATTTATCCAATATGGAAGATTGCCAACCCTCAATCAAGGCCTTCATATAAAGCTTGTCAGCTGGTTGACTGACGAAGGAACCATGTTAGCAATGAGAGAGTATATGTCTATGGCAGGAGAGGGTAAGTCATTTATTAATAATATACACCTAACTAGTAGAGTATACTAATAACAATAGATTGATTCTAGGAATGGACTCCGCAGGACTTGCTAAGGCAGTTACAACTTATTGGTCGACATCCTATGAAGAGCTAATTGGCCAATCCCCTGAGGAGTTACCGATGCTGTCCATTGCGGGTATTCACCATAGGATCAAGAAAGCACTCTCAAGTAGGTCAGCCTGTGCATGGTTGCTGAGACTTGGGTGGAACTGGAAAGAGGTTAAAATGGGCATATATAAGAATAGGCATGAGAGGGAAGACATCAAGCTATATCGAAATAATGTGTTTCTGCCTAGAATGGAAGTGCTTATACCAAGGATGATGGAATAGAATGAGGATCTTATGTCTATTCCAAAGGAGTATGAGACAGGTGTCTGACCAATTGTATTTGTTACTCACGATGAGAGTACTTTTAATTCCAATGATGGGAGGAAGAGAATATGGGTCCATGAAGACCATGCACTACTTCGGAAGAAAGGCCGTGGACAAGGCTTTCATGTGTCTGACTTCCTCATTCCGGTCAGATGCCTAGGAAGTGGAGATGTTTGTGAAATTTTGAAATGTGGAGGAGAAACATGGTGGACAGGAGAGTTGATGCTGAAACAGCAGATTGAAAAAGCAATACCAGCTTTCGAAAAGTCTTGACCTGGCTGTCAGGGGCTGTTTGAGTTCGATAATGCTAAGAATCACCAAAAGTATGCCTCAGATACCTTGCGCTCAGGCAATATGAATCTTACACCTGGTGGTATTAATACTTTACCATTGCGCGATCGGTGGTTTATCAAACCAAATGATTCTAATACAATTCAGTAGCAGAAAATGATGATGTCAGATTGACGGTTAAAGGGACTGAAGCTGGTATTACAAGAGCGGGGACTGTGGCCAACAAATCGGAAACTTTTAACTCAATGCACAATTCCGGGTGATAAACTATCACAGCGATAGCCAAATCCTTGTTGCAAGTATGCTAGTAACACTGAGTGGTGTGCCCGTGCACTGCTCTCATCTCAGCCTGATTTTCAGGTACAAAAAGGCAAGTTGGAAGAAACATTGGAGGGTGCTGGTCATATAGTTATATTTTATCATTCCTTTCACTGCGAGTTAAATTTCATAGAGTACATTTGGGGTAGTGCTAAACTTTATGCCAGAGCGAATTGTGAATACACATTTCCTGCTCTTGTTCGTATTGTTTCAGATGCACTTACTCAGGTGACGAATACAGTAATATTGAAATATTATCAACATGTATTGCGTATGATAGATGCATACTGACAGAATATTGTTTATGGATTAGAGGACTTTAAATGTCATATATTTACAAGATATTCTTCGCATCAATGAATAGCTGGGTCTGATCTCTGTATTTCTTAACCTTTTTACTATAATAATAGAAGTTGTTTTTCAATCATTTTTGTAGAAAATATTAGGGCTAGAATACCCTTACATAAAGTATGATGAATTATCACTACAACCCTAGTGCAATTCCTAATATTTCTGGAAGAGAGGGTAACATTTGAGGAGTGTTACACTTGGTGTCACCACCAAAATTGTCACATCTTTTGTGAGAAACTTAGTATAGAGTTTAGTCTTCCAAAACTATTCTTTTAGAGATTGAGAATCAGAATCTGCAGTTTATATTTAATAATAAAAAATAATGCTTCTTGTATACTCACTTTATTCCAAACTGTTTCAAATAGCATCTTACTTATAATAGTAGTAAAGAAAATTGAAACGAATCACAAAAATCATAGTTTAAGCAAATAAAATAATTACATAAGTTGTATATTTGATGTATAAACTGCTCTGGTATTTGTTTGTAACCATTTAGAAAGGCAGTGTGACCTGAAAAACAACAATAGTTAAATATCTATCATACAATGCAGAAAGGATGATAGCTGCTCTTAGGATTCACATAATGTTCCAGTACTTTGTAATCTACTTCAATTTAGTAATTCAAGATACTATAGAAACCTTCATGGCAGTTGGTCATTCCTTGCAAAATTTATTCCCTAATTATTAGAAAGTAATTTAGAGAGAAATACTACCCTTCCACCTCAACCATGTAAGCTACATCAGCAAAAATAATACCTTGCGTTCCATGCGTCCTGTGCGTCTGACGTACCTGATGCTGGAATGCTAATCGCGAATCAGGACGCAACCACCCTACCACACAACCCCCCTGACACAACCTGACGCTGCAGCTAATTCTCTGGACGCACCAGACGCCGCACCTAATACTCAGGGCACACCAGACGCAGCACCTTTCCTCAGGATGCAACCTGACGCAGGACCACCTCTTCTAAATACAGAGGGTTTAGTACCAATCTTTCTGAGCTAAGCGAAGTGTCCCCCCTTTACTCTTTTCTGACCTGGGCCACAATAGATTTCATGCAGTCAAACTATTAAATTTACTACTGCTAGTCTTCTAGGGTTCTAATATAGTACAGGACCGATCATGATACTGATAGACAACCTCTCCCCTTCCTGCCCTGTAACTTCATGAATAAAGGTCACGGAGAGATGAATCTTACATCATTGTGAAGCTGGCATCGAGCCCAACAGCCTGCTGCAATCAGACCCAGGATCGGACCAGTGGCCGTGGAGGAATCAGCCATCGAGTTCTGGGATCGCTAGGGTATCTATAGTGAAGGCCACTCTCTCAAGGGTCGGCGATTTCCTGAGTATTGATGCGACAGAGATGTATCTTACACCACTGCGTAGCTGGCGTCGAGCCCAATAACCTCCCGCAATCAGACCCAGGATCGGATGGGTGGTTGTGGAGGAATCAGCCATCGAGTTCTGGGATCGCCAGGGTATCTAAAGTGAAGACCACTCGCACAAGGGTCAGCGATTTCCTGAGTATTGATGCGACAGAGATGTATCTTACACTGCTGCGTAGCTGGCGTCGAGCCCAATATTCTCCCACAATCAGATTGAGGATTGGATAAGTGGTTGTGGAGGAATCAGCCTTCGAGGTCTGGGATCGCCAGGGTATCTAAAGTGAGGACCACTCTCACAAGGGTCAGCCACTTCCTGAGTATTGATGCGACAGAGACGTACCTTACACCGCCATGTAGCTGGCATCGAGCCCAACGACCTCCCGCAATCGGATCCAGGATTGGATAAGTGGTTTTGGAGGAATCTGCCATCAAGCTCTGGGATCGCCAGTACACCATTTAGCACTGTAACTTCATGAATAAAAGCCGCAGGGGGAAGGATCCTATATCAATGTGAAGCCGGTGCTGAGGCGGACAACCTCCCGCAATCAGATCCAGAATCGGTGAAGCGCTCGTAGATCTATCTGCTATCGAGTCTTTCATTACTTTAGTGCAAAGACCACTCTTAGAGGAGCTGGCGGATCCAGGGGTTTTGATGCGACAGAGACGGACCTTATACCACCATGTAGCTGGCATCAAGCCCAACAGCCTCCCGCAATCAGATCCAGAATCGGCCTAGCAGTTGTGGAGGGATCTGCCGTCGAGTGCATGGACCTTTAGCAAGACCACTCTCAGAAGTGTTGGTGGATTCATGAGGTCTGATGCGACAGAGACGTACCTTATACTGTTAGGAAGCCGACGTCGAGCCCAACAACCTCCTGCAAACAGAGCCAAAGTCGGTCCAGCGGTTGTGGAGTATTCTGCCGTCGAGTAAAGGATATCCAGGCTACTAGTAGAATAAAGATCCTCTCCACAGAAGACAGCGAATTCCTGAGTTTTGATGCGACAGAGACGTATCCTATACCGTTGGATAGCTGGTGTCAAGCCCAACAATCTCCGGCAAACAGAATCAAGACCTATCCAGCGGTTGTAGAGTAACCTGCCGTCGAATAAAGAATCGCCAGGGCTACTACGATAGTGGTATAGAGATCCCCTACACAGAAGAGAGTAATTTCCTGAGTTTTGATGCCACATAGACGTCCTTTATACCGTTGCGTAGCTGGCGTCAGGCCCAACGATATCCCGCAATCGGATCCAGAATCGGGCAAGTGGTTGTGGAGGAATCTGCAATCGGCTTCTGGGATCGCCAGGGTACCTATAAAGACAACTCTCACAAAGGTCAGCGATTTCATGGGTTTTGATGCCACAGAGACGTCCTTTATACCGCTGCGTAGCTGGCGTCAAGCCCAACAACCTGCCATACTCAGATCCAGGATCGGCTAACCGGTTGTGGAGGGATTCGCTATCGAGTTCTGCGATCGCCAGCATCCTATTCAGCACTGTAACTTCATGAATGTTAGCTCTCTGGGGATGAATCCTATACCGGTGTATAGCTGGCATCGAGCCCAGTAACCTCCAGGTATCAGATTCATGATTCATTCTATGGGTGTGGTGGAGTGTGGCAGCTGGGGCCTGGGAATGTCGATGTAAGTGTTGTAATGAAAGAGTGCATCGCGTCGCGTTTGAGGCTAAGTGCCGAGAGACCACCA
>Ga0307510_10001750_pt1 | contig 24207 bp, 24 predicted proteins | sample 12_EM_MG_FD_207224 | JGI IMG/M metagenome (GOLD analysis project Ga0307510, IMG submission 207224) | Populus trichocarpa ectomycorrhiza microbial communities from riparian zone in the Pacific Northwest, United States - 12_EM | ecosystem: Host-associated > Plants > Roots > Unclassified | place... | reverse complement strand
GAAATCGCCGCGTGCCCAGTCATGGGTCAATTGCGTTCCCCACAGATTGGCGGCAGCGAACGCCGAAAACCCGAGGACCACCACGAAGCGTGCATCGAAATACCGAAGCAGGAAGATCGAGAACGGCACCAGCACCACCATCGGCAAGGCGCCAAAGGTCAGGAGCAGGACACCGCTTTGTTCGGGCCGCATCAGGCCAACAACGCTGAGGAAATTCGGCACCAGCGACGAGTTGGAGAGGCTGGTCAGGGTGTACAGCAGGATGGCGACCAGCGAGAGCCCGACATTGCGCGAGAACAGCACATTGACGTGCGCCCAGGGCTGGTGAACCAGCGTCTCGTTGATCAGAAAGGCGATGAACAGCGCACCACCGGCGAGCAACAGCGCCATCACTGTGCCCGACTCCAGCCAGTCCAGACGATTGCCCTGATCGAGGCCGGCATAGATCATCGAGACGGAGACCCCGAGCAGCAGCATTCCACCCCAGTCGGCATGCCTCAGCAGGTCGCGGTTGATTTGCTCGTTGGGCGTGCCGAGATAGACCATCAGGCCCATCAGCGGCGCGATCACCACGCCCTGCCAATACAGCCACTGCCACCCCAGATGGTCGACGTAGAAACCGACCAGCCAGGTAGAGGTATCGAGCGCGAACCCGACCCTGATCGAATAGATCGAGATCGCCGGCAGCCACCATTTGATCGGCAAATTGCGCAGGATGATCATCAGTGTCGCCGGCACGAAGGTGCCGAGCAGCATGCCATGCACGATGCTGAGCACGATCAGCGTGGCGTAATCGTGCACGAACGGGATCACCAGCGAGATCACGGCATAGACCAGGCTCGGAATGCCGAGCACGCGGCGCAGCCCGAATACGGTTGCAAGCCATGCCACCGCCGGTGCGATCAAGATCTGCGAGCCGATGCCCGCGGTCGAGAGCCACGCGCCCTCGTCGAAACCGAGCGAGAACGCGCCGCGCAGATCAGGCAGGCCTACCGACGTCAGCCGGCTGTCGAAGTTCGCCAGAAACGCACCGAGCAGCACCGCGCCGACTGCAAATAGCGGCTGCGGCGCGATCCCGCCGCGCGAAACTGGTCCGCGATCGCGGTCATTTTCCGCCATCCGTGCCCGCCTCGCCGGTATTGATGTGGGTAACGACGGACATTCCGGGCAGCAGGCGTTCCAGCAGCGGTTGGTTCTTGTCGAGCTGGATCCGGACCGGGACGCGCTGAACCACTTTGGTGAAATTGCCGGTGGCATTGTCCGGCGGCAGCAACGCGAATTGCGAACCGCTGGCCGGCGCGATCCGCTCGACGCGGCCGCGTATTTTTTCGTTCGGGAAACTGTCGACGGTGATCTCGACGGGCTGACCGGGCTTGACCCGCGTCAACTGCGTCTCCTTGTAATTGGCGATCACATAGACGTTCGGCAGCGGCACGACATTGATGAGGTTGGTGCCGATATTGACGTAATCGCCGGGCTGCACCTGCCGCTCCCCGGTGACGCCATCGAATGGTGCCACGATTTTGGTGTAGCCGAGCCTGAGTTTGGCCGCAGCCAGCGTCGCCTTGGCGCCCTCAAGGTCTGCCGCGCGCTGCTTCTTGGTGCCCGACAGCACTTCGAGCTGGTGACGTTGTGCGGCGATGACGGCGCGGCTCGCACGTACATCCGCCTGCGCCTTGGCAAACGCCGCGGTCGCCTGTTCGAGCTTCTGGCGCGTTCCGGATTCGGTTTGCGACAACGACTGCTGGCGCTCCTGTTCCTGACGCGCCTCGACCTCCTGGGCCGCCGCGGACACAAGCTGCGCTTCGGCCTGTGCGATCGTCGCGTATTGCAGTTCGACCTGATTGCTCAGATTGTCGAGGGCCGCCTGAGCGGCGGCGACACTGGCCTCGGCCTGTGCGACCTGAGCCGCGTAGTCCGCTGGGTCGATCTGCACCAGCAAATCGCCAGCCTTGACGCGCTGGAAATCCTGCACGGCAACCGTAATCACTTCGCCGGCGACCCGGCTGCTCAGCCGCGTGAGCTCGGCGCGAACATAGGCGTCGTTGGTAGTCTGTACCGTGGCGCTGCCGACCCAGCCATCCCAGCGCAGCGTCGCCAGCGCGATAAAGGCAAACGCCGCCAGCACCGCGAATAATGGAATCGTGAAGCGGCCCCAGAAGCCGCGCGTCGCCGGCGGCGGCTTCTGAGCTGGTGCAACCGGGGGAGACGGGGCCTGACTTGCGGGTGGCGGACTCGTTTGATCCTGCGCGCTCACGGCAACCCCCTCAATCACGTTCCCGCGAGCCGGATAAGACCCTCAGGACATGACAACGATGATCCCTCAGACCGTCTTCTCCGGCCACCGGCAAAGATCGTTGATCAGGCATACCTCGCAGCGTGGCTTGCGGGCCAGGCACGTGTAGCGCCCATGCAGGATCAGCCAGTGATGGGCATGTAGCATGAATTCCGACGGGATCACCTTCTCCAGCCCCAGCTCGACTTCCAGTGGCGTGTTGCCCGGCGCCAAGCCTGTTCGGTTGCCGACACGAAAGACATGCGTATCCACCGCCATGGTGTGCTCGCCATAGGCCATGTTGAGCACGACATTGGCGGTCTTGCGCCCGGCGCCGGGCAGCGTCTCGATCTCCGCGCGGGTGCGCGGCACCTCGCCGCCGAATTCGGCGATCAGTTTTTCCGACAGCGCGATGACGTTCCTGGCCTTGTTACGATACAGCCCGATGGTCTTGATGTATTCGCGCACTTTCTCTTCGCCGAGCTCAAGCATCTTCTCCGGCGTATCGGCGACCGCAAACAGCGCGCGCGTCGCCTTGTTGACGCCGGCATCCGTTGCCTGCGCCGACAGCACGACCGCAACCAGCAGCGTATAGGGGTTGAGATGTTCGAGCTCGCCCTTCGGCTCCGGATTGGCTTTGCGAAACCGGCTGAACGCCTCGTAGACCTCGGCCGGTGTCCAAGGCCTTAGCTTTAGAGGTCTTGGCTTCGGTGACTTCTTGGCGGCCGGCCTGGGCGACGCCTTGGCAGTCTTCTTGGCGGCGTTCTTTGCCGATTTCTTCGGCACCGGTTTCTTGGCGCGGATAGAGCGGATGATTTTGGCCATGATCGGGATATACTGATACGCGATGACCGCAGGCAACGACTTTGATGCGCCGCTTGACCAGCCGACGCTGTTTTCAGCGCGGGTGACGCCGCATCGTTCGCTCAACCGCACCGGCTTTTTGGTGCTGATGGCGTTCATCGGCGCAGTCAGCTTCGTCGCCGGCGTCGCGTTTTACCTGATGGGCGCATGGCCGGTACTCGGCTTTTTCGGCCTCGACGTGCTGGTGATCTACTGGGCCTTCCGCGTCAATTTCCGCAGCGCTGGTGCCACCGAGGACATCGTGATGACGCCGTCGGAATTACGCGTGCGCCGGGTCAGCCATCGCGGTCATGTCATGGAATGGACGCTCAATCCGCTCTGGGTGCAGCTCGAGCAAACGGGCGACCCCGAATTTGGCATCGAGCGGCTCTATCTGGTCTCCCGCGGCCGCCGCCTCTCCATCGGTCATTTCCTGGGACCAGACGAAAAGGAAAGCTTTTCCAAAGCCTTACTGGTCGCGTTGCAAACCGCCAAACGTGGCGTCACATATAATCCCGTCAATTGACGGTTGTCGGAAATCGGGTGGTTTGGACCGCGCATGAGCCCTAAATCAGACCCCATGATGATGACAGCCATACAAGACCAGCGCCTGGCCAAGCCGGGCCTCCAGAACGCCGCGCTGCGCGATTACGACTCGGTGCGCCGCGCCATCGCCTTTATCTCGGAACGTTGGCGCAACCAGCCGACCATCGAAGCGATGGCGGACGCCGCCGCCGTGACGCCGGATGAACTGCACCACCTGTTCCGCCGCTGGGCCGGACTGACGCCGAAGGCTTTCATGCAGGCGCTCACCCTGGACCATGCAAAGGGCTTGCTGCGCGATTCCGCCAGCGTGCTCGATGCCGCGCTCGACTCTGGGCTATCGGGCCCGGGCCGGCTGCATGATCTGTTCGTCACCCATGAAGCGATGTCGCCGGGCGAATGGAAGAACGGCGGTGTCGGCATGACGCTGCGCTACGGATTCCATGCTTGCCCCTTCGGCACTGCGATCGTGATCGCGAGCGACCGCGGGCTGGCGGGGCTTGCCTTCGCCGATCCCGGCGAGGAGCCGACGGCCTTGGCCGACATGAAGCGGCGCTCGCCGAACGCGACCTATGTCGAGGACCACGACGGCACCGCCGGCCTTGCGCAACGCATCTTCGATACGCGGCTGTGGCGGCCGGACCAGCCGCTTCGCGTGGTCCTGATCGGCACCGATTTCGAGGTGCGGGTGTGGGAGACGCTGTTGAAGATCCCGATGGGCCGCGCGGTCTGCTATTCCGACATCGCCAACAAGATCAAGAACCCGAAGGCGTCACGCGCCGTCGGCGCCGCGATCGGCCGCAACCCGGTATCGTTCGTGGTACCCTGCCATCGCGCGCTCGGCAAAGGCGGCACGTTGACCGGCTATCACTGGGGCATCACGCGCAAACAGGCGATGCTGGGCTGGGAAGCCGGACAGGTGGGATTGCATTGACGTCGTAGGGTGGGCAAAGGCGCACTTCGCGCCGTGCCCACCATCTATCCCAGATCACCTATCGGAATGGTGGGCACGCTTCGCTTTGCCCACCCTACGAACTGAACTCACGCCGCCAGATCGACCTTCGTCGCCACGGTCGAATCCGCATTCAACCGGTAGATCACCGGCACGCCGGTTGCCAGCTCGCGCTTCAGGATCTGCTCGGGCGTCAGCTTCTCCAGCACCATGATCAGCGCGCGCAGCGAATTGCCGTGGGCGGCGACCAGCGTGCGCTGTCCGCGCAGCACGCCGGGCAAGATCTCCTGCACGTAATAGGGCAGCGCGCGCGCCAGCGTATCCTTCAGGCTTTCGCCGCCGGGCGGCGGTACGTCGTAGGAGCGGCGCCAGACCAGCACCTGGTCCTCACCCCATTTCTTGCGGGCGTCATCCTTGTTGAGCCCGGAGAGATCGCCGTAATCGCGCTCATTGAGCGCGACGTTCTTTGTCGTCGGCAATCCAGTCTGGCCGATTTCGGCGAGCATCAGCTTCAGCGTATGCTGGGCGCGCGTCAGGTCCGAGGTGAACGCAACGTCGAACGTCAGGCCTTGTGCCTTCAGCTTGCGGCCGGCGTCCTTGGCCTCAGTGATGCCCTGTTCGGTGAGATCAGGGTCCTTCCAGCCGGTGAACAGGTTTTTCAGATTCCATTCGCTCTGGCCGTGCCGCACAAGCACGAGAAGACGGTCGCTCATTGAAAGGATTTCCGTTTTTCGTTTCGAATTGGATTAGAAGTCGGCAAGCCCGAGCACATCGGTCATGGTATAGAAGCCGGGCTTCCGGCCGTGCGCCCACAACGCGGCCTTGATCGCGCCCTGCGCGAACATGGTCCGGTCCTCGGCGCGATGAGTCAGTTCGATGCGCTCCATGGGGCCTGCGAAGATCACGCTGTGATCGCCGGTGACAGTGCCGCCGCGCAGCGCGGCAAAACCGATGTCGCCCGGCGGTCGCGCGCCGGTATGCCCGTCGCGGCCGCGCGCCGAATGAGTGTGCAGGTCGACGCCGCGACCGGCGGCGGCGGCCTCACCGAGCAGCAAGGCCGTGCCCGACGGCGCGTCGATCTTGGCCCTGTGATGCATTTCGACGATTTCGATATCAAAGCTTTCGTCCAGCGATTGTGCGACGCGCTTGACCAGCGCGGCGAGCAGATTGACGCCGAGGCTCATATTGCCCGATTGCACCACCACGGCGCGCGACGTAACGCTCTTGATCACGGCCATGTCGGAGCTGGAAAGGCCGGTGGTTCCGACAATGTGCACGAGGCCGCGTTCGGCAGCGATCGCGACATTGGCGATGGTCGCGGCCGGCACGGTGAAATCCAGAATGCCGTCGGCATTGGCCGACAGCGTCCACAGGTCGGCCGAGAGCTTGACGCCGTTTTCCGGCAGGCCGGCGAGCACGCCGGCATCCTTGCCCAGGAGTTCCGATCCCGGCGCTTCCAGCGCACCGGCCAAAACCGCGCCCGGCGTTTCCGAAATGACGCGCACCAGCGCGCGGCCCATCCGGCCGCCGGCCCCCGCAACGATCAATCGCATATCGGCCATGGCTTTACCTCTGAACGGGGTATAGCCGGGGCAGGCTGTTCCGGCAACCAATCAGGACCCACCACGCGTCCGGCCCCTCAGGGCTGCGGGCCATCATAGCCTTCGATGATGATGAGATCGGCGGCCGAATGCGGCAGCCGCACCTTGATGTTGGCCTGATATTCCGGCGAGTGGTAGCAGGCCAGCGCGGTCTCATAGTCGGGAAATTCGATCACCACATTGCGTGAGCGGCTTTGGCCTTCGATGGCCGTGAATTTGCCGGCACGCACGACGAAGCGCCCGCCGAATTGCTTGAAGATGGCGGGGTTGGCCGCCGCATAGGCCTTGTAGCCTTCGTCATTGTGCACGTCGACGCGCGCGATCCAGTATCCCTTCGCCATCTCACTCTCCCGTTTCTTGTTCAAGAACTCGCCTGCTTGATTTCCGCCTGAATGACATCCGCCGCCGCCTTCGGGTCGGCGGCTTCCGTGATCGGGCGGCCGACCACCAGATAATCGGCGCCGGCGGCGATCGCACGCGCTGGCGTCATGATGCGTTTCTGGTCCCCGGTTGCGGCGCCCGTGGGGCGGATGCCCGGCGTCACCAGATTCATCTGGTGACCGACGATCTTGCGCAGCGCCGCCGCCTCTTCCGGCGAGCTGACCAGCCCGTCGACGCCGAGCACCTGCGCCTGCTGCGCGCGCGCTTCAACGAGATCGGAGACATTGAGCCGATAGCCCGCGGCATGCAGATCGCCATCGTCATACGAAGTCAGCACGGTGACCGCGAGAATCTTCAGGCCCGATCCCGCGCGCGCCTCGACCGCGGCCTTCATGGTTTGCGGATAGGCATGCACGGTGAGGAAGGTCGCGCCAAGTTTGGCTACGCTCTCGACGCCGCGCGCCACCGTGTTGCCGATGTCGTGCAGCTTGAGATCGACAAAAACCTTCTTGCCGGATTTCGCCAATTGCTGCGCCAGCGGCAATCCGCCGGCGTAAGCCAACTGATAGCCGATCTTGTAAAACGTCACGCTGTCGCCGAGCCGCGCGATCATCGCTTCCGCCTCGGCCACCCCGGGCAAATCGAGCGCGACGATCAGGCGATCTTTCGGAGCGATATCGGCTGGCTGCATGTCACCTCACATCATGCGTTGGGAAATGTCGATCAACTGCCGCACCAGCGCTTTCAACCCGTCGCTGTCGGCGGCATGCTTCAGGCGGTCCATCTCGTCATAGGCATCGTCGGCGAACGAAAGCGCGAGCTGGTTCGGTATCACGGTCGCATGACAGGCCGACAGGATCAGCCGCAGCGCGGCCAGCGCGCGGGATCCGCCGAGCCGGCCGCCGGAGGCGGACGCGATCGCAAACACCCGCTCGCGAAAAACTTGCCCGCGGGTCTCGTGCACATCCTGCACCCGGCTCACCCAGTCGATGGCGTTTTTCACCAGCGCCGGCACCGAGGAATTGTACTCCGGCGTCACGATCAGCACGCCATGATGGGTCGCCATCATGCGCTTCAGATTGACCGCGTGCTTCGGCACGCCGGATTTCGCCTGCAGGTCGCCGTCATAGATCGGCAGCGGAAAATCCGACAGCGAGATCCGGGTGATTTCGGCGCCTTCCTGCGCCAGCGCATGCGCGGCAACGGCCGCCAGCTTCGCATTGAGCGAGCCTGATCGGAGCGATCCCGGGATCACGAGGATTTTGACTGCGGACATATTTGAATTCGTATTCGGGGCAGACTTGCCACGCGAATACGTGGCGGTATCAGCCCTTGCGATACACCCAGACCCGCGCGGGCGGAAGGTTCATCCAGATCCGCTCGGAGGCTTCTGTGGACACGCCCGGCAGCGATTTCGGGATCGGCGGCGCGACCGAATAGGTGAACTGCACGAAGGGAGCGCCGGGCGCCAGCGCCATGAAGGCGTCGCGCATCAGTTTCAGGCGCGTCAGCATCGGTTTGGTCACGAGCGGCAGGCCGGAGACCACGGCGGAGGCCGGTGCGTCCAGCACATCTTCCAGCGAGGAGCGCAGCGCATAGGCGTCGCCCTGCACCACCCTGGCCTGCGGATAGCGGTCGCGCAGCAGCGCGCAGAAGCCGGGATTGTATTCGACCAGCACCAGCCGCTTCTGGTCGACGCCATGTTCGATCAGCGCATTGGTGATCGCACCGGTGCCGGGCCCGAGTTCGATCACCGGTCCTTTGGAGTCGACGTCGACATATTGCGCCATGGTTCGGGCGAGCAGCTTGCTCGACGGCATCACCGCGCCCATGTGCAGCGGCTTTTCGATCCATGAACGGAGGAAGCGAACCTCATCGTCGAGACGGAGAGGCTTCTTCAACGCACGCACGGACGATTGCAAAGGCATGTCGCTACCAGGCGGGACCGCTAACAAAGCGGGGGATGTCAGAAAACAGTCATAAACACGTATAGGTCGACGGGTTTGTGGTCAAGCCGAACGGTAACGTCTCAGCCGCGCCAAAGTGCCCGCGATCCCGCGATAAGACCCTGCGTAAGCTGAATGAATCATGACTGCGGTGCGAGAAGCGCGCGTCGCGCAGCTCGCATGCGCGCGGGTCAGGAGCCCGCGCGGTTGCCGAAGAAGTCCTTGACCTTGGTGAAGAAGCCGGCTGCTTCCGGCTGGGTGGCGCCGGACGACAATTTTTCGAACTCGGCGAGCAATTCCTGCTGCTTCTTGGTCAGATTCTGCGGCGTTTCGACCATGACCTGGACATACATGTCGCCGGTCTGGCGCGATCGGAGCACCGGCATGCCTTTTGATGCAATGCGGAAACGACGGCCGGACTGTGTCCCGGCCGGCACTTTCACCTTGGTCTTGCCCTTGTCGATGGTCGGGACCTCGAATTCGCCGCCGAGGGCAGCGGCAACCATCGAGATCGGAACCCGGCAATGCAGATCGGCGCCGTCGCGCTGGAAGAATTCGTGGGTGGCCAGCGACAGGAAAATATAGAGATCGCCGGGCGGGCCGCCGCGGACGCCGGCCTCGCCTTCGCCGGCCAGACGAATGCGGGTGCCGTCCTCGACGCCCTGCGGAATGTTGACCGACAAGGTCCGGTCGCGCGTCACGCGCCCCGACCCTGCGCAGTTCGGGCAGGCGTCCTCGATCATCTGGCCGCGGCCCTGACAGCCGTGGCAGGTCCGCTCCAGCGTGAAGAAGCCCTGGGCCTGCCGCACCCGGCCCGCGCCGCCGCAGGTCGAACAGGTCTTCGGCTTGGTGCCGGCCTTGGCGCCGGTGCCTGAGCAGGGCTCGCAGGTGACCGAGACCGGAATCTCGATCTGCGCGGTCTTGCCCTGAAAGGCTTCCTCCAGCGTGATTTCCATGTTGTAGCGCAGGTCGGCGCCGCGCTCGCGTCCGCCGCCGCGGCCGCGCTGCCCGGCCATGCCGAACAGGTCTTCGAAAATATCGGAGAATGACGAGGCGAAGCCGGCGCCGAAGCCGGGGCCACCGCCGCCCATGCCCTGCTCGAACGCGGCATGGCCGTAGCGGTCATAGGCAGCGCGCTTCTCGCCGTCCTTGAGGACCTCATAGGCTTCGTTGATTTCCTTGAAGCGGACTTCGCTGGAGGCATCGCCCGGATTCTTGTCCGGATGCCATTTCATCGCGAGCTTGCGGAACGCCGCCTTGAGCTTGCCGTCGTCCGCGTTCCGTTCGACTTCCAGGGTTTCGTAATAGCAGCGCTTGGTGGACATCAGTCAAACCCGCCCGAAATTCGTCTTCATGCCGCAGGCACGCTCAATAGAAAGATGCAGCCTTCGGCTTAAAGAAAAATGACCCCCACCCATTGAACGCTGTCTGCGCGCTCTTTTGGATGAGGGTCATGATCGAAAGCCCGCTTACGCCGACTTCTTGTTGTTCTTGTCGTCGTCGACCTCGGTAAACTCCGCGTCGACCACGTCATCCTGGGCCGCATCCTTCTTGGCGTCGGCCTCGGCCTGCTGCTTGTACATGGCCTCGCCGAGCTTCATCGAAGCCTGCGCCACCGTGTTTGTCTTGGCCTTGATCGCCTCGGCATCGTCGCCCTTCAGCGCTTCCTTCAGGTCGCTGACGGCATCCTCGATGGCCCGGCGCTCGGACTCTTCGACCTTCGAACCGTGCTCGGCCAGCGCCTTCTCGGTGGAATGCACCAGCGCGTCGGCATGGTTCTTGGCGTCGACCGCCTCGCGTCGCTTCTTGTCCTCGGCCGCATTGGCCTCGGCATCCTTGACCATCTTCTGGATGTCGGCTTCCGACAGGCCGCCGGAGGCTTGAATCCGGATCTGCTGCTCCTTGCCGGTCGCCTTGTCCTTGGCTGATACGTTGACGATGCCGTTGGCGTCGATGTCGAACGTCACCTCGATCTGCGGCATGCCGCGCGGCGACGGCGGAATGCCCATCAGGTCGAACTGCCCGAGCACCTTGTTGTCGGCTGCCATTTCGCGCTCGCCCTGGAAGACGCGGATGGTGACCGCGTTCTGGTTATCCTCGGCGGTCGAGAACACCTGGCTCTTCTTGGTCGGGATCGTGGTGTTGCGGTCGATGATGCGGGTGAACACGCCGCCCAGCGTCTCGATGCCGAGCGAAAGCGGGGTGACGTCGAGCAGCAGCACGTCCTTGACGTCGCCCTGCAGCACGCCGGCCTGGATCGCAGCACCAATGGCGACGACTTCGTCGGGGTTGACGCCCTTGTGCGGCTCCTTGCCGAACAGCTGCTTCACGACTTCCTGCACTTTGGGCATGCGGGTCATGCCGCCGACCAACACCACTTCGCCGATTTCGGCGGCGGTGAGGCCTGCGTCCTTCAGCGCCTTGCGGCACGGCTCGATGGTCTTCTGGACGAGATCGTCGACCAGGGCCTCGAACTTGGCGCGGGTCAGCTTCATCGTCAGATGCTTCGGCCCGGTCTGGTCGGCCGTGATGAAGGGCAGGTTGATTTCGGTCTGCGTGGTCGAGGACAACTCGATCTTGGCCTTTTCAGCCGCCTCTTTCAGGCGCTGCAGTGCCAACTTGTCGTTGCGCAGGTTGATGCCCTGCTCCTTCTGGAACTCATCGGCCAGATAGCTGACGAGCCGCATGTCGAAGTCTTCACCGCCCAAAAACGTGTCGCCGTTGGTCGACTTCACCTCGAACACGCCGTCGCCGATTTCAAGAATCGAGACGTCGAAGGTGCCGCCGCCGAGGTCGTAGACCGCGATGGTGCCGGTTTTCGATTTGTCGAGACCGTAGGCGAGTGCGGCCGCCGTCGGCTCGTTGATGATGCGCAGCACTTCGAGGCCGGCGATCTTGCCGGCGTCCTTGGTGGCCTGACGCTGGGCGTCGTTGAAATAGGCGGGAACGGTGATGACCGCCTGCTCGACCTTCTGGCCGAGATGGGCTTCCGCGGTCTCCTTCATCTTCTGCAGGATGAAGGCGGAGACCTGCGAGGGCGAATAGGTCTTGCCGTCGGCTTCGACCCAGGCGTCGCCGTTCGATGCCTTGACGATCTTGTAGGGGACGAGCTTCTTGTCCTTTTCGACCATCGGGTCGTCGTAGCGGCGGCCGATCAGGCGCTTCACCGCAAAGAACGTACGCTCGGGATTGGTCACCGCCTGGCGCTTGGCGGGCTGGCCGACGAGGCGCTCGCCGTCATCGGTGACGGCAACGATCGAAGGCGTCGTGCGCATGCCTTCCGCGTTCTCGATGACTTTGGCTGTCTTGCCATCCATTACGGCGACGCACGAATTCGTGGTGCCGAGATCGATCCCAATGACCTTTCCCATGGTCCTCATATCCTTCTTGTTGCGGCAGGTTGGCTGGGCCCTGGACGGCGCACCTAACCGAACCCCCAACGATCAATTACTCGCGATATTGCGACGGTGAGCCTCATATAGGAGGGGGGGTCCGCCCTGCAAGGACCGAACGCAAGCTTAGGGCCTGAAATGGCTGACGTTTGAAAGATTGTGTCAGCCCGGGGCGGGCCGGACCTGTGCCTCGAGCGGCGTTAAGAAATCGGCAAGGCCGCTTCCCTTCAGGCCGCTCATCGCGCCCCGCCAAAGCGTCGCGCAACGAAGCGGCATCATCCCACCTGCACCGGGAGCCGGCCGCCGCCCCGGGAATGGACGCGGTATTTGGCCGCTGGACGCGCCCCAAAAAGAGCCCGGATAGAGGGCAAAATCCCGCAAAATGGCTGACATATCGGAACGTAACGGTGGAACGGACGCCTACCCGGCCCTGTTGCAGGGACATCAAAACCGCTAAAAGCGGGCCGACTGGGACGACCCCGTCGTGCCCGCAAGACTCCAAAATTCCATCAGAGATTCCTAGCTGCATCGTCGGCCCCACTGAACGGCCCCCATGCAAACCCGGTAGATCCTCCATGAAGCTCCTTCGATACTTTGCTGCGGTTGCCCTGATCGTTGCCTCCAACTCTACCGTCTTCTCTTCCGCGTTCGCCGCAGACCCGGTCTTCCCGCCGGGCGCCAGGGTGGGCATGACGCCGCTGGTCGGCCTCAACAAGGCCCGAACATTCATCGGCTTCGAGACCGAGGATCAGGGGGTCAAGGTGCTGATCGCCGACCTCCCCGCCGAGGCCTATGGCGAGGTCGCCAATGCCTTCAAGGCCGCCCCGGGCGGCACCGGCGGCATCAAACCGGAAAGCATCGAGACCGCGGCCGGGCTCGCCTACTACACCGTCGAAAACGCCAAGGAAAACGCCAAGGACGGCGCCGCCAGCGTGCGTCGCTACTCGATGATCCTGCCCGGCCCGACCTTCTCCGGCTACGTCGCCGTGCAGGTGCCGGAGAACGCCTCAAGGATCTACACCGACGACGCCGTGCGCCAGATGTTCGCTTCCGCCGTGACCCGCAACGAGGTCCCGGTCGAGGAGCAACTCGGGTTGATGCCGTTCAAGATGAGCGAGCTCTCCAGCTTCAAGAACATCCGCACGCTGGCGCCGGGCGCAGCCCTGATTCTCTCCGACGGCGACGAAAAGACCGGCTTTGAAGTCGCGCCCTTCATGATCATCGGCCTGATCGGCTCGACGGCGGCCTCGCCCGATGATCGCGGCCGCTTTGCCCAGCAGATTGCGACCACCATTCCCGGCGTCCGCGACGGCAGGATCACAATGTCGGAGCCGGTCCGCATCGATGGCCAGCCCGGCTACGAGACGCGGATCGACGCCACCAGCGGCAAGGACAATACGCCGGTCACCATCGTGCAGTGGCTGCGGTTCGGCGCCCAGACCTCGATGCGCATCATCGGCTCTTCGCCGCGCGACGACTGGACCAAGGCCTTTCCGCGCTTCCGCGCGGTGCGCGACGGCATTCATCCGCGCGGCTGATTGGCGGGCATGGAGCGCGCCTGCGCGCGTCTCGAAGGATGAATGCCGAGATGCATCAGCGGGACCTCCATGGTTCGCCTGGCGATGCAAAGCAGCGTCCAGAGACGGCGCTGACGCGCCTCCTCACCATAAGGGTCTAATTATGCCGCGCTGTTCGGTTCGTTGTTGGCCGGGGCGGCCTTCGCGCCGCCCTTGGACACGGCGACCAGCGCCGGGCGCAGAACGCGCTCGCCGATCATGAAGCCGGCCTGCACGACCTGAACCACCGTCCCCGACGGGACGGACGGGTCGGGCACTTCGTACATCGCCTGCTGGAAGTTGGGATCGAACTTCTCGCCCGACGGATCGAACTTCTTGACGCCGTTCTTTTCCAGCGTGTTGAGCAGCGAGCGCTCGGTCAGCTCCACGCCCTCGATGAAGGCCTTGATGCCGGGATCGGCGGTCTCCCTGGCCTCGGGTGGAATGGCGTCGAGCGCGCGCTGCAGATTGTCGGCGATATCGAGAATGTCGCGCGCGAAGCCGGTGATGCCGTAAGTTTTGGAGTCGGCTACCTCGCGCCGGGTACGCTGGCGCAGGTTTTCCATTTCCGCCAGCGTGCGCAGCATCTTGTCGCGCGCCTCGGCCAGCTCCTTGGTCAGGGCCTCATTCGATCCTTCCTCGGGATCGTCGGGCATGATGTAGGGTTTTGAGACCACGGGCTCGCCGGTCTGGGCCGGTTTCACCGCATCATCACTCGGCCGGTTGGGATCGGTCATAAGACTGCCTTCTCAAAAAACGTATCTGGTTCGATGGGGATTTGCTGCCGGGGATATCGTGCTTTAGGGGCCGAAAATCAAGCTTTCCATAGCGTTTTCGAGCGAAGTGGGCACCGGTTCGCGTGAAGAAAACGCGTCAAAACAAGAAGGGTCCGGGATTGAGGCCCTATTCGGGCGGATTAGCCGCCCAGCATCCGGCTGACGATCCGGGCGGCGTAATCTACCGTCGGAATCACCCTGGCATAGTTCAGCCGCGTCGGCCCGATCACGCCGAGAACGCCGACGATGCGGCCCGCGGCGTCGCTATAGGGCGCGATGATGGTGGAGGAACCGGACAGCGAGAACAGCTTGTTCTCCGATCCGATGAAAATCCGCACCCCTTCGGCGCGTTCGGCCCGGCCCAACAGATCGATCACGCCGCGCTTGGTCTCGAGATCGTCGAACAGCGACTTGACGCGTTCGAGATCCTCGAGCGCGTGCAAATCTTCCAGCAAATTGGCATGGCCGCGCACGATCAATTGCCGATCGTCATTGTCACCGCCGGACCAGCTTGCGATGCCGGCCGCGATCACCTTCTGCGTCAATTGATCGAGTTCGACGCGGCTCTGCGTCAGCGCGGTTTCGAGCTCTAACCGCGCTTCCGCAAGCGTCCGCCCCCGAATTCGCGAATTGAGGAAATTGGTCGCTTCGGTCAGCGCGGACGAGGGAACGCCGGGCGGCAGAGCCAGCACGCGGTTTTCGACCTGCCCGTCTTCGCCGACCAGCACCACCAGGGCGCGCTCCGGCTCCAGCCGCACGAATTCGATGTGCTTCAGCCGCGAATTGGATTTGGCGGTCAGTACCACGGCGGCGGCTCGGGTCAGACCGGACAGCCGCGTCAACGCTTCGCCGAGCGCCGCCTCGACCGATTGCGCGCGCCCGACCGAGGCGAGCTGGCTCTGGATCGATTCCCGTTCCGGTTCAGTAAGGTCGCCGATCTGCATCAGCGCGTCGACGAAGAATCGCAAGCCCAGTTCGGTAGGCAACCGCCCTGCAGACGTATGTGGCGCATAGATCAGCCCGAGGTGCTCAAGGTCCGACATCACGTTGCGGACCGAGGCCGGCGACAGCGGCACCGCGATCAGGCGAGAAATATTGCGCGAGCCGACGGGTTCGCCAGTCGCGAGATAGCTCTCGACGATTTGACGAAAAATGTCGCGCGAGCGCTCGTTAAGCTGGGCGAGCCCGGCATGCGGCGCGATTAGGCCGATCGGATCGTGGTGGGCCACTATTAACTCCTGACACCCCCTAATCTGTCGATCCAGCGGGCCAATGACAAGCATGCATTAGTCCCCGAAACGGGGCCAAAAGCCCTTGCCGCTGCGCACGCCCCCTCCTACAAGCACCGCGAACGAATTTTCGCTCGATTTCGAAAGGATTTCCCATGCGGCCAAGCCGCCGTGCGCCCGATCAGCTGCGCCCCGTGTCGCTGGAACGCGGCGTGGTCAAATACGCCGAAGGTTCCTGCATGGTGAAATTCGGCGACACCCACGTGCTGGTCACGGCCACGCTGGAAGAACGGCTGCCGCCCTGGCTGAAGGGGCAGGGCCGCGGCTGGGTCACCGCCGAATACGGCATGCTGCCGCGCGCCACGCTGGAACGCACCCGCCGCGAGGCCGCCGCCGGCAAGCAGGGGGGCCGCACCGTCGAGATCCAGCGGCTGATCGGCCGCTCGCTGCGCGCAGCCGTCGACCTCGAAGCGCTCGGCGAGCGCCAGATCACGGTCGATTGCGACGTGATCCAGGCCGATGGCGGCACCCGCACCGCCTCGATCACCGGCGCCTGGGTGGCGCTGGCAGACTGCATCGCGTGGATGAAGACCCGCAACATGATCAAGGCCAACGTGCTGCGAGACAATGTCGCCGCGATTTCCTGCGGCATCTATAAGGGCACGCCGGTACTGGACCTCGACTATGCCGAGGATTCCGAGGCCGACACCGACGCCAATTTCGTCATGACCGGCGACGGCCGCATCATCGAAGTGCAGGGCACCGCCGAAAAGACGCCGTTCTCGCAGGATGAGTTCCTGGCGCTGATGGAACTTGCGCGCAAGGGTGTCGCGCGTCTGGTGGACTTGCAGAAGCTGGCCGTCGCGTAGTCTGATCGCTCATGCACCGTCGAATCGCAGGCCGGCTCGTGATCGCGACCCACAATCCCGGCAAGCTTGCCGAGATGCGGGAATTGCTGGCGCCGCATGGCGTCGAGGCCGTTTCCGCGGGCGACCTGGGCCTCGGCGAACCTGAGGAAACCGGCCAGACGTTTCGGGCCAATGCGGCGCTCAAGGCGATCGCGGCCGCGAAAGCCGCGCAACTGCCGGCCTTTGCCGACGATTCCGGCCTCGTGGTTGACGCGCTGGATGGCGCGCCCGGCATCTACTCGGCGCGCTGGGCCGGCGAGGGCAAGGATTTCATGGCGGCGATGAGCCGGATCGAGCGCCTGCTGCAGGAACGTGGCGCGACCACGTCGGACCGCCGAAGTGCGCATTTCGTATCCGCGCTGTGCGTCGCCTGGCCCGACGGCCATCTCGAAGAGGTCGAGGCCCGCTCCGATGGAACTTTGGTATGGCCGCCGCGCGGTACCGCCGGTTTCGGCTATGATCCGGCGTTCCAGCCTGATGGGCACGCGCGGACCTTTGGCGAGATGACCTCGATCGAGAAACACGGCCTGCCGCCGCTCGGCCTCGGCCTGTCGCACCGGGCGCGCGCCTTCGTCAAACTGGCGGAGATCTGCCTTGGGTAGCGCCGAGCGCCATCACCTTAAGCGATCAGCCTTCGGTGTCTACGTACACTGGCCGTTCTGCCTGTCGAAGTGCCCGTATTGCGATTTCAACAGCCACGTCCGCCATGCGCCGATCGACGAAGAAAGATTTTCCCGTGCGTTTGCGCGCGAGATCGAAACAACAGCGGCGCGCGCCCCTGATCGAACCGTCACGTCGATCTTTCTCGGCGGCGGCACGCCGTCGCTGATGCAGCCGCAAACCGTGGGCGCCATCCTGGACTCGATCGGCAAGCATTGGCGCGTCGCCGACAATGTCGAGGTGACGCTGGAGGCCAATCCGACCAGCGTGGAAGCAACAAGGTTTCGCGGCTATCGCGCGGCCGGCGTCAACCGCGTCTCGCTCGGCGTGCAGGCGCTGGACGACGCCTCGTTGAAAGCGCTCGGACGATTGCACAGCGCGCGCGAAGCGCTGGACGCGGTCGCGATCGCGCGCACCGCGTTCGATCGTTACTCGTTCGACCTGATTTACGCCCGCCCCGACCAGACGCCGCAGATGTGGGCCGACGAATTGAAGCTCGCGATTTCCGAAGCCGCCGAACATCTGTCGCTCTACCAGCTCACGATCGAGGAAGGCACGCCGTTCTTCGGCCTGCATGCCGCGGGCAAACTGAAAACCCCGGACGAGGCGGTGGCCCGCGCGCTCTACGATGTGACGCAGGAAGTCTGCGCGCATCATGGCTTGCCGGCCTACGAAATTTCCAACCACGCCCGATCAGGCGCGGAGTGCCAGCACAATCTGGTCTACTGGCGCGGCGAGGAATATGCCGGCATCGGCCCGGGCGCGCACGGCCGCCTCGACGTCGATGGTGTCAGGCACGCGATCGCGACCGAAAAACGTCCTGAGGCCTGGCTGATGCGCGTCGAGGCCAACGGCCATGGCGTGGTCACGGACGATGACCTCAACAGCGAAGAGCGCGCCGACGAATTCCTGCTGATGGGATTGAGATTGGCCGAAGGCATCGACCCCAAACGCTATACGGCCTTGTCCGGCCGCGCCCTCGACCCGAGCCGGATCGCCGTGCTGCGCGAGGAAGGCGCCATCATCGTCGACGCCGACGGCAGGCTGCGCGTGACGAAAGACGGTTTCCCGGTGCTCGATGCGGTCGTCGCGGATCTCGCGGCGTAACGCTTTGATAAGCCAACGCGCAGGGATTTTGGGCGCCGCCTGACAGAGTGTGGTAGATCGGTATCGATTGCCCCCGCTTTGCCCGAACGATGATCGTGAACGACCGGACCATAGCTCCCCCGATCCATGATCCCGACCTCGACCGCCGCGTCAAAGACGCCGGCGCGAGCAAGACCGTTTACGCCCTCGTCACCCCGGTGACGGAAGCGGCGAAGCACTTCATCCTCGGCAATGCGGTGGCCGGACCGGATGCTGCGCGCCGTCATTATCTCGAACAATTCCGCGACGCATGGACCGGCAAGCAGTACGCCTCTCACGAAGCCTTTATCGAGCGCTGGATGGCGTGGGCGGCACCGCTCGTCACGATCGATGCGTCTGGTTTTCCCTGGCGCTACCCGACCGCCGGCGGCAGCGAAGCGCTGTTTCATGTGATCGCCGCCCATGGCAACCGCGCGCGGGCTGAGCGCTTCAATCCGGAAGTTCACGTCTTTGCCGGCGAGTATGAAGGCTACAAGGCCTATGCCGAAGCCTGCGGCATCGCCGTGGTCGAACATCCCCGTGCCGACTGGCAGGCCGTCGGCCGGAAGCTGCCCGAAACCGCGCTGTTCTGCCTGAGCCAGCCGTCCGCGATCGATGGCAATGTGTGGCGCAAAGCGAACGACTTCCTCGCCTTGCTTGCCGCGGCCAGCGCCAGGCCCCGCGTGTTGCTCGACGTTACCTATGTCGGCGCCATCGCCGAAGCGCCCGCGGCGCGCATTGCGGCCGACAGCCCTGCCGTGCAGGACCTCGCCTTCAGCCTGTCAAAACCGTTCGGCGTTTATTACGACCGCATCGGCGGCGTGCTGTGCCGTAACGCCATGCCGAGCCTGTTCGGCAATCAATGGTTCAAGAACCTGACATCGCTGCAGTTGGGCCAGGCGCTACTCGATCGTCACGACGTGTTCGATCTGCCGCGCCGCTACAAACAAATCCAGCGCGAAGCCGCGGCACGCGTCGGCCGCCGCCTTGGGCTAACGCTGTCGCCCTGCGACGTCAGCGTGTTGGCGCAGGCGAATACTGAGGCCACCACCGATCGCGCACTCGCGGCGTTTCTGCGCCGGCCGGCCGGCGATCTCAATGCACCGCTCAGGCTTTGCCTGACGCCGACCATGGCTGAAATGATCGGTACCGCCGGGCCGATTGCCATTCCCGGAGCAGCGCCGTGAAGAACCCTATCATCCTGACGAGTCGTGACGAGATTCACCGGCACGTGCTCGGGCTCTGGCGCAGCGCGCCGATCCGCGCCTCGCATGCCGAAGGCGGTTTCATTCACGGCATCGTCGATCAGTACGCGAGCCTGCCGCGGCTGTTTTGCGACTCGACGGACGATCGGCTGGAGCGCGCGCATTTCTGCTCGTGGTGGGGCGTCACCATGAACCGCAGCTACGACAATCCGTCGATCGAGGACCTCTATCGCCTGCACGAGATGTTCCACGCGGCCTTCATGCCCTACTTTCCCGGCATCGGTTTCGACGCCTTCCACCGCAAGATGGAAGACAATGAACTGAAAGCCAGCGTGTGTTCGGAGATCCGGGTCTATTTCGAGCTGCCGCATTTGCGCGAGATCGCCTTCCCGCATCCGATCTATGCCGATCGCTTCCTGTCCGATTCCGCCATGCAGACGCTGTGGGCGAAAAACAAGCCGGTCGCGATCGAGACGCTTCAGGAAGCGCGGCGCGACGTGATGTTCTCAAAACCCGAGCATGAAATGGATCTCGCCGAACGCTGGATCCGCCGCTTCGCGCTACAAAACCGTCAGTGGTCGACCTGCTGGTACGACCGCTATGGCGAGATCGAGCAGCACATGTTCGAATTTCAGATCCGCGCGCTGCAGGGCGACCGCTCGGGCGCCATCCAGCAGCACGCCGCCTGGATCGAGGCAGAGGCCGCTCAGGATGGGGATGATCACATCCCCTATCGCCAGGAAGCTGCGTTGTTCGCCAATATCTATTGGAGCAACCGCCGGCGTTACGAAGCCGAGTTCGCGACAACGACCAAAGCCGGTTAAAATCTACGCCCCAAAACTCTTCGGCGAGCCCGCAACCGGCACGCTGCCGCCGCTGGCGACCTTCATCACTGCAAGCCCGCGCTCGTTACTGCCGTCGGAGCGGAACCGAAACAGGCCGTCGATGCCGGCAAAGCCTGACGGATTGGTCAGCGTCTCCGGTGCAAAACGTTGGCTGCCCTGCTTCGACAGCGCGGCGACCAGCGCGACCGCGTCATAGGCCAGCGTTGCGGTGCGCACGGGGTCCGCGCCGTATTTGGCGCGGTAGCGGCCGGAGAAGGCGCGGAAGCCCGACGGATCCGGCGCGGCATAGAGCCCGCCCTGCAGCACGGGGCTCGCGTAGACGCGCGGATTGTCCCACAGCCCGGTGCCGAGCAGCTGGATGTTGCTCAAATTCGCGCCCGCCGCGGTCAAGGCATCCGCCGTCGCCACGACCGATTCGCCGTCGTCGGCGATGAACAGTGCGTCCGCCGAGCCAAGCGACTGCGCCACCGTCCGCGCCGCCGCGGAACGGTCGGACGCATATTTCTCGAAGGCAACGATGCGTCCCTTGCGGCCGACCGCCTGCTTGAACGCTGCTTCCACCACATTGCCGTAGGCATTGTCCTGCAGCAGCGCCGCGAACGATTTCTTGCCGATGCTGGCGGAATAATCGACGATCCGGTTGACGTCGGATTCGGGCAGGAAACTGAGCAGATAGACGCCGCGTCCGGCGACGCTGGAATCGGTCGAGAACGCGATCACCGAAACGCCGCGCGTGCGCGTCAGTTGCGCGGTCGCCGGCACCGAGGCCGCGAACAGCGGGCCCAGAATGATTTCCGCGCCCTCACCGAGCGCCTGCTGGGTGACTTGTTGCGCGCCTTGCGGGCTGCCGCCATCGTCCTTGATCAGAAGCTGAATGTTCGGATTCTGGAACTCGGCCAACGCCATCTCGGCCGCGTTCTTCATCGATTGCGCGGCGACGCCGGCATTGCCGGCGGCCGAGAGCGGCAGGATCAGGCCGACCTTGACCTGCCCGGTGCCGACCGCAAGCGCCTGCTGCTGCGGACCTGCCGGTCCCTCATTCTGGGGAGAAGCGAACGGATTCGAAATCTGGCCGCCGGAGCACGCGGCTAGCAGGGGCGCACCGAGAATAAGACCAACCGCCGTCCGGCGAGTCGGTCCCGACAGCCGAAGATCCGGAGATCCGGGCTTGGGATTGAGCGGGCCTATCATCTTGTCTCTTCTCTTGACCGACCGCCGTCGGCCAGGATTCCGGCTTTCTGGGCCGAGGCACCTGAACCGCTACTGAACCCACATGCGGGATTCTGCAATATTGTCGAGGATTAGTTAACCAAAACAAAAGGATTACGGCCCCGCCGTGTCATACACGTCGCGGGGAACTTCAGCCTTGCCTTCGCTCCCGCCGGATATGGCGCTTGCATCCATACCTCTTTAGATTGCCCATTATGCGCGCAAAACCCACTTCCAACTACGGGTCTGAGGCCGAGCCGGGTTCGGCCAACAGAACATTTTTAATTGGCGGCCACGTCCTCAACGCCCCGAAGCCGGTTCCCGGCCTCTATCTGGTGGCAACGCCGATCGGCCATCTCGGCGACATTACCTTGCGCGCGCTGGAGACATTGGCCGGCGTCGACATCATCGCCTGCGAGGATACCCGCATCACCCGCCGCCTGACCGAGCGCTATGCGATCTCGGCAGAGCTCAAGCCGTATCACGAGCACAACGCGGCGATGGCCCGGCCGAAAATCCTGGAAAAACTGGCGCAGGGCGCCTCGATCGCGCTGGTATCGGATGCCGGCACGCCCCTGATATCGGACCCCGGCTTCAAGCTGGTGCGCGAGGTCTGCGCCGCCGGCCACGCCGTGATCGCGGTGCCCGGCGCGTCCTCGGTGCTGACGGCGCTTTCGGTCGCAGCACTGCCGACCGACCGATTTTTCTTCGAGGGATTTTTGCCGGCCAAGCAAGTCGCGCGGCGGACACGGCTCACGGAGCTGGCCCGGATCGACGCTACGCTTGTCATGTTCGAATCCGGCAACCGTGTGCAAGAGACGTTGGCCGATCTCGCCGAGACGATGGCCGGCCGCGACGCCGCGATCTGCCGCGAACTGACAAAACTGCACGAGGACATCAAGCGCGCCCCGATCGCGGAGCTGGCGAAAGCCGCCGACACGCTGGAAACCCGAGGCGAGTTCGTGCTCGTGATCGGCCCGCCGCGCGCGGATGCCAATATCATGACGCAGCACGACCTCGACGACTTGCTGCGTTCGTCGCTTTCGCGCGACAGCGTCAAGGACAGCGTGGCGCATGCGGTCGAACTATCGGGGCGGCCGCGCCGCGAGGTCTATGCCCGCGCGCTGGAGCTTGCCAAGGAAGTCAGAGGCGACGATGGCGAAGACTGACGGCGCCACGCCGCCCGAAACGTCCGCCAAGATCGCAGCACCCGAGCGGGTCGCCGCCTTCCGCACCGGGCTTTCGGCCGAAAGCCGCGCCGCCGCCTTTCTGATGGCAAAAGGCTACCGCATCCTGGCCAAGCGCTTCCGCACGCCCTATGGCGAGATCGACCTGGTGGCGAGGAAGCGCAATCTGATTGCCTTCATCGAGGTCAAGGCCCGCGCCAGCCTCGATGACGCCGCCTATGCCGTGACGCCGCGCCAGCAGGCCCGCATCATCGACGCCGCGCAAGGGTGGCTGGTGGCGCATCCCGAGCATGCCGAATTTGAGCTGCGATTTGACGCCATCCTGATTGCGCCGCGGCGTCTGCCACGCCATCTGTTAGCGGCATTCGACGCCAGCACTTAAAATATCCCCTCCAGAGACCCGGACCCCCTGCTATGAAACTGAATGTCGCCGTCCAGATGGACCCCATCGCGCGTATCAACATCCGGGGCGATTCGACCTTCGCGCTGCTGCTGGAAGCGCAAAAGCGCGGCCACAGCCTTTCCTACTACACCCCGGACAAGCTCTCGCTGCGCGGCGAGGAGCTGGTGGCGCCGGTGCAGCATCTCACCGTGCGCGACGAAGTCGGCGACCATTTTACGCTCGGCGAAGCCAAGCGCGAGCCGCTGCAAGCCTTCGACGTCATCCTGCTGCGGCAGGACCCGCCCTTCGACCTCGCCTACATCACCTCGACGCACTTCCTCGAGCGCATCCATCCCAAAACGCTGGTGGTGAACAACCCGGCCTCGGTGCGCAACGCGCCGGAAAAACTGTTCGTGATGAATTTTCCGCAGCTGATGCCGCCGACGCTGATCTCGCGCGACCTCGATGAGATCAATTCGTTCAGGGATGAACATGGCGCTGTCGTCATGAAGCCGCTGCACGGCCATGGCGGCGCGGCGGTATTCCGCGTGATGCAGCAGGACATGAATTTCGGCTCGCTGTTCGACATGTTCTCGGTCACCTTCCGCGAGCCCTGGGTGATCCAGCGCTTCCTCCCCGAGGTCAAGCACGGCGACAAGCGCATCATTCTGGTCGAGGGTGAATTCGCCGGCGCCGTCAACCGCGTGCCCGCGCCCGACGACCTCCGCTCCAACATGGTTCGCGGCGGCGCCGCGCAGGCCACCGAACTCTCAGCCCGCGAGCGTGAGATCTGCGCCACGCTCGGCCCCGCGCTGCGCGAGCGCGGCTTGCTGTTCGTCGGCATCGACGTAATCGACGGCAACCTCACCGAGATCAACGTGACGTCACCGACGGGCATCCGCGCGATCCAGCGTCTCAACGGCCCGGATGTCGCGGCAAAGATCTGGGATACCATCGAGGCGAAACGCGGCGGGAAATAATTTCCCTCGCCGTGTTGGCCGACCAATTCGCGGCGCACCCTTACGCGACCACGCATGAATGGGTGCGCCTTCCTGCCAGCTGACTGGAACTGAAGGGCCGCCGCAGCCATTGGGCTACGTCCCGCCGGCTTGCAGGGCGCTATCGCCATGTGATCCAGTATTCTACCATCATACGGCCACTCTTTGGACAAGACTGCACACGGAGCGCCGGC
>Ga0307510_10001749_pt1 | contig 24217 bp, 23 predicted proteins | sample 12_EM_MG_FD_207224 | JGI IMG/M metagenome (GOLD analysis project Ga0307510, IMG submission 207224) | Populus trichocarpa ectomycorrhiza microbial communities from riparian zone in the Pacific Northwest, United States - 12_EM | ecosystem: Host-associated > Plants > Roots > Unclassified | place... | reverse complement strand
AACTGCAAAGAAGATCTCGATCAAGGCGCCTTCCAAGAGCGCTGCTCCCGCAAAGAAGGCTGCTGCGCCGGCAAAGAAGGCCGCTGCGCCCGCGAAGAAGGCGAAGGCACCGGCCGCTGCCAAGCCGGTCGTGGCCACCAAGCCCATCAAGACCGCGTTCAACAAGTCGAGCCTGATCGCTCACCTGGTCGAAGCCAGCGCGGTCGATGCGAAGGCCGTGAAGGCCGTGATCGCGTCGCTCGAAGCGGCGATGCTGGCATCGGTGCACAAGAAGGGCCTCGGCTCCTTCACGCTGCCCGGCCTGCTGAAGGTCAACGTGCTCAACGTGCCGGCCAAGAAGAAGCGCACCGGCATCGACCCCTTCACGAAGCAGGAACGCGTGTTCGCGGCCAAGCCCGCGACCGTGAAGATCAAGACGCGCGCGCTGAAGAAGCTGAAGGACGCTGCGCTCTGATCTGAGCGACCAGCAGCACCAAGACGCTTCGCAGCGTCCGGCCGGCCGCGGCACCGCAGGGTGTCGCCGCCGGCTTTTTCAATGGCTTGTCTGCTGGCCTCGTCACGTCGCGCGGCGCTGCCACAATGTTTGCGATGCCCGCGCCGTTGTCGGGCCAAGGAGACCCGCCATGTCCACACGCGCCACCGGTCGCTTCGAGGTCAAGATGGCGCCGCTGCCGCTGGCCGACAGCGAGGCCAGCAGCCTGTTCGGGCGCATGAGCCTGCGCAAGGTGTTCAGCGGCGATCTGTCGGGCACCGGCATCGGCGAGATGCTGATGGCGGGCACGGCGGTGAAGGGCTCGGCGGGCTATGTCGCGATCGAGCGCGTGACCGCCACGTTGCACGGCCGCACCGGTTCGTTCGCGTTGCAGCACAGCGGATCGATGACGCGCGGTGCGCCGCAACTGTCGGTCACGGTGGTGCCCGATTCCGGCACCGACCAGCTCGCGGGGCTCGCCGGCACGCTGAACATCATCGTCGCCGATGGCCAGCACCGCTACGAGTTCGACTACGTGCTGCAGCCGCCGGCCTGATGGCGATCAGTTCGGCGACAGCTTGAACACCGCGACGGCCTGCACCATGTGCTGCGCCTGCTGCTTCAGGCTCTCGGCGGCGGCCGCGCTCTGCTCGACCAGCGCCGCGTTCTGCTGCGTCGCCTGATCCATCTGCGTCACCGCTTCGCCGACCTGCGAGACGCCGGCGCTCTGCTCGACACTCGCGCTGCTGATCTCGCCCACGATGTCGCTCACGCGCTTGATCGCGGTGACGATCTCGCTCATGGTCGCGCCGGCCTGGTCGACCAGCGTCGTGCCGAGTTCGACGCGCTCGACGCTCGCCGAGATCAGCGCCTTGATCTCCTTGGCCGCTTCGGCGCTGCGCTGCGCCAGGCTGCGCACTTCGCCGGCCACGACCGCGAAGCCGCGGCCCTGCTCGCCGGCGCGGGCCGCTTCCACGGCAGCGTTCAACGCGAGGATGTTGGTCTGGAACGCGATGCCGTCGATCACGCTGATGATGTCGGCGATCTTCTTCGAGCTGTCGTTGATGCCCTTCATCGTGTCGACGACCTGGCTCACCACTTCGCCGCCCTTGATGGCGACGCTGGAGGCGCCCAGCGCGAGCTGGTTCGCCTGCTTGGCGTTGTCGGCGTTCTGGCGCACGGTGGCGCCCAGCTCCTCCATCGACGCGGCGGTTTGCTCGAGTGCGCTGGCCTGCTCTTCGGTGCGCTGCGACAAATCCTGGTTGCCGGTGGCGATCTCGGACGAGCCGGTGGCGATCGAGTCGCTCGCGAGGCGCACGTTGCCGACGACCTTCACGAGGCTGTCGTTCATCTGCTTCAGCGCGGTCAGCAGCTGGCCGGCTTCATCGGTGTTGGTGACGGTGATCCGGGTCGTCAGGTCGCCGTCGGCGACGCGCTGCGCCACGCCCACCGCTTCGCCGATGGGGCGCGTGATCGAGCGCGTCAGCCACCATGCGATCAGGCCGCCGGTGAGCAGCGACAGGCCGGTGATGATGCGGATCAGCCAGGTGGCCTGGTGGTAGGCGTCCTGCGCCGCCGCGGCGCTGGCGTTCGATTCCTTCTTCACGGCCTCGTCGAACGTGGACATGTGCGCCATCATCTGCGTGAGCAGCGGCATGCAGTCCTGCGTCAGCGACTTGACGGCTTCCTCGGTCTTGCCGGTGGTCGCCAGGCCGACGATGCGGGTGGCGATCGGCAGGTACTTCGCCTCGTAGGCCTTGAGCTGGTCGAACATCTGGCGCTCCTCGGCATTCGAGGCCGAGGTGTCCTTCATGAACGAGCCGAGCTTCTCCATGCTCTTCTCGATGCCGGCCTGCGCCTTGCCGACGCGCTCGAGATCGGGCTTCTGCGCGGCGGGGTCGGTCAGCAGCGCGATGTTGCGCGCGGCGATGGCGCGCGCGCCGATGAAGTTCTCGAGATCGTTCAAGGCCGTGGCCTTGGCCTGCGTGACCTCGGTGATCGCGGTGATGCGGCCGGAGAGGTCGGCCATCTGCTGGACGCCGATGACGCTGATGACGACTTGCAGCAGGAGCAGGGCGGCGAAGCCCGTGCCGAGTCGAATGCCTATTTTCAGGTTGCTGAAGCTTTTCATGGTGGTTCCGTTCCCTTGGAGGTATGTCGGCGCCACAACTTCTCGCTGACTAGCTAAAAAATTCTCGATGTCGAGTCCTGGGTCAATCGCGTTTGTCGGTGCGTTTCATTCCTTTGAACACATGCGGTTGGATCACGCGGCGAGCGCGTACTCCGGCTGCACGTCGCCGAGCAGTTCCTTGAGTTCGTTGCCGGACAAGACCTCGCGTTCGAGCAGCCGTGCCGCGAGCGCATCGAGCCGCGGCCGATGCAGTTGCAGAATCTGTTGGCAGGTCGCCTGGCTCGCTTCGAGCAGCGCGCGTGCTTCCGTCAGCACGGCGGCCTGGATGTCGGGTCCGAGCAGTTCCTTGGGCACGCCGGCCACGCTGAGCAGGCCGAATGCGTTCGAGAAGCCGAGCGAGCCGACCATGTTGATCGCGAGCTCCGAGGCGCGCTTCAGGTCGTCGGACGCGCCGGTCGAGACGCTGCCGAAGACGAGCAGTTCGGTCTCGCGGCCGCCCAGCATCATCGCCAGCCGGCTCGTCAGTTCGGATTGCTTGTAGAGCGGGTCTTCCGTGGCGCGCGTGATGTAGGTGACGCCCAAGGCCTGGCCGCGCGGCTCTATCGTCACGCGCTCCACCAGGCCTGCGCCGAGCCAGTGGCCGACCAGCGCATGACCGGCCTCGTGGTAAGCCAGACGCGAGCGCAGGCCGGGCGTGAACTGGTCCTTGATCGGCGAGACCTCGCCGCCGAGCTGATGCGTTTCGATCGCCTGCAGGAAGTGCTCCGCGCTGACGCAGCCGGCCGCGCGTTCGGCCGCGGTGGAGGTCGCCTTGTTGACGATGTTGGCGATGTCGGCGGGCGACGCGCCGGCGGTCATGCGGGCCAGCGATGCGGTATCGGCCGAGCCGTCGTGGCTCACCTTGTCGATGTACAGATCGAACAGCTGCTGGCGCTCGGGCAGCGTGGGCAGCGCCAGGCGCACCAGCATGTCGAAGCGGCCGGGGCGGCGCATCGCGGCGTCGATGTTGTCTTCGTGGTTGGTGGCGCCGACCACGACGACGTTGTCGAGCGCGCCGAAGCCGTCCATCTCGACCAGCACGCGGTTGATGATGCGGTTCAGCTCCGACTCCGCGCCGCCGCCTTCGCCGCTGCGCGTGCGCTTGCCGATGCCGTCGATCTCGTCGATGAAGAGCACGCACGGCGCGTGGCGGCGCGCGAGCTTGAACAAGGCCTTCACCTTGTTCACGCCGGCGCCGTAGAACGACGCGGTGAAATAGGAGCCGTCCACCGAGATGAAGTTGGCCTTGCTCTCGCCGGCCAGCGCTTTCGCCAGCAGTGTCTTGCCGACACCCGGCGGGCCCACGAGCAGCACGCCGCGCGGCGCCACGGCGCCGAGCCGGTCGTAGTGCGATGGGTCGCTCATGAAGGCGCGCACGCGGTGCAGCGCGGCCTTGGCCTCGGCATTGCCGACGACGTCGTCGAAGCGCGTCGTGGGTCGGACCGAGAGCTTGTCGGTGCCGGCGCCCATGCCGGCCTGCAGCTTCACGGTGAGCAGCACCGCGCCCAGCAGCGTGGCCACGAGCAGCAGCGGCGAGCCCAGGCTCTGGATCGCATCGGACCAGCGGCGGCTCGTGGTGCGCGGGTCGACATCGATGCCGACGAGCGAGAAGCCGGCGGCTGCGCTGCGGTCACCGAGCTTGTCGAGATCGGTGCCGGCGCATCCCAGCATCGTGCAGCCGGGAACGAGCGTGCTGCCCTTCTCGCCGTTCTTCAACGTGTACAGCACCAGGCCGGGTTGCGTGTTCGCGAGGCCGACCGAGGCGAGCTGACCCGCGTCCAGTGCGCGGCGGAATTCGGAGGCATTGCGCTGATGCGCCATCCATTCGTCTGGCGTGTTCTCGAACAGCAAGGCCTCGGGGCTCTTGCGCGCGTTCGATTCGCTGTCGGCGCGTTCCTTGAGGACGACCACGCAGGTCAGCGTCAGCACGGCCAGTGCGAGGGCCAGCGCGAGGCGAAGGTTCTCGCGCAGGTGCTTGAAGGTTTTCTTCAGCGAATTCATGCGGTTTGGCCGATGGATGAGGGCGACGACGCGCCATGCGACAGGGTGGGGCAAAGGTATCAAGGACCGGTGTGCGGCGATCCGCGAAGAAATGTCCGGAGCACCCGGCTATTCGATGGACTTGCTGCGGCGGCGGTGTCCGCAAACGACAACGCCCGCGAATGCGGGCGTTGTCTCCAGGGCCGTTGAATGCGCTGAGCGGATCGGCTCAGCGGATCAATCGCTGAATCAGCTCAGTGATCAATAGAGCCACGTGCCGTCGCCGAGCAGATTGGCGTGGCAGTCCATCGACGGGTTGTCGCAGTTCTTGATGATCTTGGCCATCGTGGCCGGATCCCAACCCATCAGGTAGTCGCCATGCGAGCTGTAGCCGCCCGGCGAAGTGCTGGCGTAGTTGTCGGACGACAAGCGCCACTTGGCCATGTGGCTCAGCGTCACCTTGGACAGGTCGTAGTAGACCTCGTAGGCGATCGCCGGCAGCGCGACCGGGTGCGTGGCCGGGCAGCCCGAGCCGGTGGCTTCGGCCATGTGGCTCTTGTGGTCCGGGCTGTCCAGGTTCACGCCGTCCCAGCACTGCGGGAAGCTCACTTCCATGATCAGCGAGTTGTTCTGATAGCAGGTGCTGGGGATCGTCGTTTGCCAGCCCACGCCCTTGTCGCCACCGACGCAGGCGAAGCGACCCGCGCCGCTGGGCGACGTCGGGTTGCCGGCTGCGAGGCCGCTGATCATGCGCAGCCCGGTGGGCACGGCCTTCACGTCGGCCGGCTTCACGCCGCCGTAGCCGGTCTTGTAGTACACGAGCAGGGCCGAAGGCATGACCGGCGAACCGTCGGTCGTGTCGATCATGGCCGGCGCCCAGTACGAGCTGCGGTTCAGCGTGCCGCCCGAGCAGGTGGAGTTGCCGGTGCTGGCGATGGTGGCGCTGGTCGAGTTCGCGTCGGTGCCGGTGTTGCCGAAGAACACATGCAGGTGCGACTTGCCAGGTTGACCCGGGTACACGATCGGGTCGTTGAACGCCATGTGCGAATAGAAGCAGCCGAGACGGAACGCGCCGACGTCGGAGGCGTTGATGGTCTGCGCGGTGGCTTGCACGCGCGGGCCGCTCCAACCGGCGGCAGCCGCCGGGATCTTGGTCGTGTCGACGACGGGCAGCAGGCTGGACGTGGCGGGTGCCGGTGCGGGAGCCGGAGCCGGAGCAGGCGCCGGAGCAGGCGCGGGTGCGGGTGCGGGTGCGGGTGCCGGAGCGGGAGCAGGGGCCGGCGCGGGAGCGGGAGCAGGTGCCGGAGCAGGCGCTGGTGCCGGAGCAGCCGCCGTCGTCGTGGTCACTTGCACATAGCAGTTCTTCGCGGTGGCGACGGCCGGGTCGGAGCCGAAGAAGGCGATCGAGCAGCGGCCGGTGTTCGTGACCTTCTTCTGCACCCACTTCGTGCCGGCACCGAAGCGAACCAGCTTGGTGGAGTTGACGACGAAGTTGACGTCTTCAGGCGCGACGAACTTCCAGGTGGTGGTGGCCGCCGCTTGCGCGGTCATCATGCCGTCTTCCGAAGAAGCGGCTTCGACGGCCGAGGCGGTGCCGGTGTCGGTGCCACCGCCGCCGCAGGCGCTCATGACGGCAGCAGTGATCAGGGCCAGGCCCAGCGCGGGAGCCGGGCACGGACGAATGGAGTGGACGGAGTTGGGGTATGACATTTCGATTCTCGCTAAAAACGATTCAACCAATGCCAGCCCGAAAGCTGGCGCATTCAGTGCGGGGAGCGAGAAACCGACGGAGTCAGTACGACGCGGATGCGTGGAAAACGCCTTGACACTGCAGCTTGGCTCCGTGCCCGACACATCAGTCGGGGCGGCATGAGCCAAGCGCTCTTGACGGGGTTTTCCCTTGCAGGATCGGCGCCACCCTGAACAGGGGGGTTGACTTTCCTTTCTTGTCCGAATCGCGCCAATTTCTGACGCTTTCGTTGCGCCGACTTACAAGTGCGACGCGGTGGAGGCGTCGACACGGACACATCGAAAAGAAAGTTACGAACTGACCCTGCTCATTCGCATGCCTTCTTGAAACATGCTGTCGCAATTGCGCGCTGCAGCGCCGCTGTTCACCGCTTCGGGGCGTGCAATGCGCCCTCAAGTTGCGCCACCAGATGCCGAAGTTCCTGCGGTGAAGTCTTTGACGGGCGCGTGTGAAATCGAAATTTCTATGTGCGACAAGCGCGACCGGCTGGCCCAAGACGGCGCGTCTCGCGTCGGCATGTCTGCTCGCCGCTGCGGCCACTGACGCCGTCGCCGACCCTGGCTACTACGTGGTCACGGCCTACGACAACGAAGGCGTGGCCACGGTCGACACGCGCTACTGGACGGTCAAGTCCAAAGGCTCGCCGGCCACGCTGTGGCCGGAGATCGGTGTCGGCTACGGCGTGAGTTCGCGCTGGTACACCGAACTGTTCGCGAGCTTCATCGGCTCGCGCGATACCGCGCAGAAACTCAGCTCGTGGAACTGGCAGAACGAGGTGCTGCTGACACAGGGGCAGTATCCGTTCGACCTCGCGATCCACGCGAGCCTGATCCGCAACGAGGGCTACGAGCCGGGCTACGCGTTGGAGGTCGGCCCGGTGCTGCAGACCGAGATCGGCAAGCTGCAGATCAACGGCAACCTCTTCTTCGAGCGCGAGTATCCGGACGACGGCCCGGCCGAGGCCACGCAGCTCAAATACCAGTGGCAGCTGCGCTACCACGCGCATCCGCTGCTCAACCCCGGGCTGCAGGGCTTCGGCGAACTCGGCACCTGGGACGACTGGGACGCGCGCCGGCACCAGTCGCACCGCGCCGGGCCTGCACTGTTCGGCACCTGGCGCATCGCGCCGGGCCACACGTTGCTGTATCAGGCGGCGATGCTGTTCGGCTCGATCTACGGGCAGCGCGGCGAGATGTTTTCGATGCGCGTGCAGTACGCGTTCTGACTGCCTTCTGACCGCCTTCCGACGCTCAGCGCGTCGTCCAGAAAACCTTGTCTCGCGGCAGCCGGCGCAACGCTGCGCGCGCATGCCGCCGCGTCTTGCGCTGTTGCGCTGCCAGCAGTTCGGCAGCGGCGCGCGATGCGGGATCGCTCCCCGTTTGTGCATCCAAGGCGCGCGCCGCGACTGCGATGTCGTTGTGTGCGCCAAGCGCGTCCTGTGCCGGCTCGAGCTGTGCGACGAAGCGCGCCACCGCCTTGTGCGGCCACAGCGTCTGCGCCAGCTCGGCGAGGTAGCGCAAACGCTTCAGGCGCTTGCGCACGCGGTGTGCGCGATCGCCCTCGAGTTCGTCGAAGCGGCGCCCGTCGCGCAGCACCTGCCGATGCAGCCGTTGCAGTCTGGCCGCGATCAGCGTCTTCAGCGCGTTGCGAGTCAGCGGCGCGAACGCCGCGTCGGGCGCGTGCGCGAGCGCCAGTGCGTGGATCAGCGTCAGCTGAAGCGCCGGCATGCGCACCGCGGCCGCGGTGTCCACGGCGGGTGCCGGCGGCAACGCGACTGCTGGCGACTGTGCGGCTTTCAGCAGGCGTCGCACGGTGTCGGCCACCGCCTCGCTGTCGCGTTGTTCGCCGAGCCGGACGAAGCATTCGCGCAGCGACGATTCCCATGCCGGATCGATCGCATCGCTCAGCGCCGCGAGCTCGCGCACCACGGTGCGCAAGCGGCGCAGGCCCACGCGCAATTGGTGGATTTGCTCCGGGTCGTGGCTGCCCGCCGCCACCGCGCTCGCGTTCGGGAGGATGTGCGCGAGCACGTTGTGCAAGGCCGCGCGCAACCATGCTGCGCCATCGGAGTGGCGAAGCCGCGGCATCGGCGCGGCCTTGGTGGCAAGGTCTGATTGCGCGAGCCGCAGGCGCTCGCCGCGTTCGGCCTTGGACACCGTGGACAACCACAACGAACCGGCCTCGACCACGTCGCATGCGACCAGAAACAAGCCGCTCTGCGGCCCGCCCTTGTGTTCGAGTTCGAGTTCCGCGATCGGCGCGCTGCGACCGCCGGCGCGCACCGCGCCGATGTCGAGTGCGATCTCGATGTCCGAGCCATCGGCAGTCTGCACGCGCAGCTTCAATCGCCGCACATCGGTCTCGAAGCGCGTCCGCAGCGCGTCGGGCGGCGCGCCCGCCAATGCGGCTTGCAGGCGCGCATGCGCATCGCTGCCCGCATGGCGCGTGATGTCCAGCGCCGGTGGCGCGTGGCCGCGGTCGGGCAGCGTCACTTCGTGTTCGAGACGGTGGATGGCGCTCGCGCCCTCGGCCTTGAGGGTCTGCACCCAGCGCGGGCCTTCGCGCCGCAGGCGCAGCGCGACGCGTGCCTGCGCGAGCCGGCTGTCGTCGGTGTCGACATAGATCGCGCGCAGCCGCTCGGTCGACGCGCCCTGCGCCGTGAGTGCGCGGCGCCAGCGCCTCACGGCCTCGGCGTCGAGCTGGAACTTGATTTCGAGTTCGACCATTTTCGGATTCTGCAGCGCCCGCGTGACAATGCGCGCATGAACTCTGCCGCACGATTCCGTCTCGCATCGACCGCCTTCGCGATGTTGCTGTCCGCCCCGGTGCTCGCGATCCAGACCTGCGAATTGGGCGGCCAGCCGATCAACCCGAGCAACGGTGCCGACACCGCCGGCAAGACCGGCCTGATGCGCTGCAAGGAGGTCGACACCGGCGTGATCGTGCGCGAGCAGGAACTGCAGAACGGCAAGACCATCGGCATCTCGCGCTACTTCAACAAGGCAGGCCAGATCGAACGCGAGTTCAGCGTCAACGAGCGCGGCAACCGCGAAGGCCTGTCACGTCAATGGGACAGCGCCGAGCCCGGCGGCAAGCGTGTGCTGGTGCGCGAGGAAACGCAGCGCAACGGCAAGTCGGTCGGTCTCGTGCGCACCTGGTATCCGAACGGCGAGCGGCGGCGTCTCACGTTCTACGGCGAGGATGAACGCGAGCAGGCGTCGGTCGAGTTCACGACCGGCGACAAGGTCTACGACTTGCGCTGCACCACGCGCCCGGTGTTCGGCAAGGACTTCGACGACAAGACCGCCTGCGGCCACGCCGGCGCCGTGTCGAGCGTGACGCTCTACAACGGCAAGGGCGAGGCCACCGGCCGCCTCGCGTTCGAGCGCGGCGAGCGGCGCCGCACCGAATCGCTGTGGGACAACGGCCGCGTGCATGAACTGCGCGAGGTCCTGCCCACCTCGGTGGTCGAACGCGTGTTTGCCGAAGACGGCACCAAGCTGCGCGAGCAGCAGTGGAACACCTTGCCCGCCACGGATGGCGGGCGGCCGCGCAACGTGAAGGTGCTCGATCAGGAGTTCCATGCATCGGGCAAGCTGGTGCACGAAACGCGCTGGCGCGCCAGCGAACGCGGCGCCGATCTGCTGAACGAGAGCACCTGGTACTTGAACGGCCAGCCGAAGGAGCGCACCGAGTTCGCCGACGCCGGCAGCGCGCGCACACGCCGCGAGACGGCGTACCACGACAACGGCAAGGTCGCGTCCGAAGGCACCTGGGTGCTCGACAACGCCAACGCGCGAGGCGACCGCTACGGGCGCGCGAGCGGCGTGCACAAGAGCTTCGACGACCAGGGCCGGCTGCGCAGCGAGCGCGTCTACGACGATCGCGGCCGCATCAACCGCGAGCGCGAGTTCGACGAGCGAGGCGCGGTGACACGCGACGACGAAGTCTTCGAGGATGGCTCGCGGAAGTCGCAGAGCCGCTGAAGCGGGCGCCTCGCGACGCGTCTAGGGCTAACAGGACACTAGTTCGCCGCGGCCGGGAACGCCGGCAGCTTGGCCACGTCGCGGCCATCGTGCTGGATGATCACCGTGGCCTTGAGGTTGGCCGCGAGCTTCTTGAAGCGGTCTAGCGAGGCGAGCGATTCCGCGCGGCCGGTGTTGAACGGCGGCACGCCGGCGCTGTCGTAGTTCTCGTGGAAGTGCGCCACGTCGCCGCTGAGCATCACGTTGCCCATCTGGCGCAGGCGCACGAGCAGGCTGTGGTGACCGGGCGTGTGGCCGGGCGTGGCCAGCATGATGACGCTGCCATCGCCGAACACGTCCTTGTCGAGCGGCACCGGCTCGACCTTGCCGCCGCCGGTGATCCAGTTGACGAAGGGCGCGGGGTTGGCAGCGCCCGGGCGCGGGCTGGTCAGCAGGTCCCAGTCGCCTTTGCCGATCAGCAGCGTGGCCTGCGCGAACGATCCGACCTGGCCGGTGTGGTCCGGGTGGTAGTGGCTGATGCCGACGAACTTGACCTGCTCCGGCTTGAGCTGCAGCTGTGCGAGCTGGTCGACGATGCTGACCTTCGGCGCCACCGCACCGGCGCTCATCGACTGGCCGGTGTCCCACAGCATGTAATCGTCGCCGTGCTTGATGAGGTAGCAGCTGTAGACGATCTGCACCATGAGGCCGCTGTAGGCGAAGGTGTCGGAGAAGCGGCCTACATCGGATGGTGGCGCGCTGGTGCCGCAGTCCAGCCGCGTCAAGGCGAGGTCCGGCGCGGCCTGCGCAGCCGCCTGCGTGCAGGGCAGGGCCGCTGCGCAGGCCGCGAGTGTCCACGAGAGCAGTGCGTTCTTCATCGTTTCGATCTCCGGCGTGGCGGTGGCGAATCGGCCACGGGCCGCGGCGAGCATACCCATCTTCGTGAAGTGTTGCCTGCGCCGACGCCGCGCGGATTGAAACCCCGCGGTGCGTTCCCATCTGAGGCACTGAACACACTCCGCGCCGCTGCGCCTCGCCGTGCCACTCGTCCTGCTGCTCGTTGCCACGCTCGCGCTGATCGCATGGCTGCTGCGCGAACCGCTGTTCGCCGAATGGCGGCGGCGTCGCATCCGGCGCCAGCCGTTTCCGCCCGAATGGCGCGAGATCCTGCGGCGCCGCGTGCCGTACTTCCGCTCGATGCCGGCCGATCTGCAATTGCAGCTGAAAAAGCGCATGCAGGTGTTTCTGGCCGAGAAGGCGTTCATCGGCTGTGACGGCCTGACCGTCACCGACGAGATGCGTGTGACGATCGCGGCGCAGGCCTGCCTGCTGATCCTGAACCGGCGCACCGACTACTTCGGCGCGCTGCGCCAGATCCTGGTGTACCCGGGCGCCTTCATCGTCGACAACGTGCGCACCGATGGCGCGGGCGTGCTGCAGGACCAGCGCCGCGTGCTCGCGGGCGAATCGTGGTCGCTGGGCCAGGTGATCCTGTCGTGGGACGACACGCTGGCCGGTGCGGCCACGCCGGACGATGGGCGCAACGTCGTGATCCACGAGTTCGCGCACCAGCTCGATCAGCAGAACGGCCGCGCGAACGGCGCGCCGTGGCTGCCGGGCCGCGCGCGGCAGGCGCGCTGGGCGCGCGTCCTCGGCGGTGCGTTCGATGAACTGCAGCAGCGCGTGGCCGCGCAGCAGCCGTCGCTGCTCAGCGACTATGGCGCGACCGACCCGGCCGAGTTCTTCGCGGTCGCCTCCGAGGTGTTCTTCGAGCAACCGGCGCTGCTTGCCGCCGAGCATGCCGCGCTCTACCGCGAGCTCAGCAACTTCTACCGCGTGAATCCGCTCAGCTGGTGACCTGCGGCGCGGGCGGATAGTCCAGCGATGGATACCAGTCGGTGCCGCGCCCGCCCGGCGTGAGGTCCAGGATGTTCCACAGCGGCATCAGGTCGGGCGCGCCGCGCGGGTCTTCGCCGGGGTCGGCGGTTTCCGCGCCCATCTCGTCGCCGTAGAAGTGGCGCACGCCAGCGCCTTCGCGCACGAACACGTTGAAGCCGGGGTTGTCGCCGCCGTCGGGCAGCTCGGCCGCGTAGTCGCGATTGAAGTGGTTGCCGCCCGACGAGTACAGGCGCAGATGCCGCCAGTGGCGCTCCTGCTTGAACGCCAGCAGCCGGTCCATCGGCGAGCGCGCGATCACCGCGAACGCGATGCGCTGAAGCATGTCGGCCATCTCGCCGTCGAGTGCGCTGAGCATCGAGGTGCACATCGGGCACGGGCGCTTGCGCTGCGGGCCGTACATGAAGTTGTAGGTGACGAGCGTGTCCTTGTCGCCGAACATCTCGGTCAGCGTGACCGGGCCCTGCTCGCCGTCGAACAGGTAGTTCTCGGGCACCAGCGCGCCCGGCGGCAATGCGCGGCGCTGCGCCGCGACGCGCTCGATCTGGCGCCGCAGTTCGATCTCCTGCGCCAGCAGCGCGGTGCGCGCGCGGCGGTAGTCGGCCGACTCGCCGGGATAGCGGCGCGGATTGGCTGCGGCCAGCGCGGCGGCGTCGCGCAGCGGTTGGGGATTCGTCATGGCGCCTCCTGTCGATGATGCGTTGGCTTCACACACCACGACGTTCGACGCCGCTCCGAATCGACATAGACTGGCGCCAACAAGGAGCACCGGCATGAAGTCACTCGGAGCGCGCGCCACGGGGCTGCGACTGGAACGCATGCACGCCAGCCCGTTGTGGGAGAAGGACGATGCCCGCCCGGGCTTTCGCAACCTCGCACCCATCCGGCCCGGCCTGCGCGATCCGGCGGTCAAGATGCCCTCGATTGCGGACTTCGTCTGCGGCGGCACGCGCCGCGTGCCGACCGGGCCGCTGCCCAGCGTCGACCCGCGCGAACTGTGGCGGCGCCCATCCGCGAGCGGCCTGCGCGCGACCTGGCTCGGCCACAGCACCGTGCTGATCGAGATCGACGGCGTGCGGCTGCTCACCGATCCGGTGTGGGGGCTGCGGGCGTCGCCGTCGCGGCTGGCCGGCCCGCGGCGCTTCCAGCTCATCCCGGTGGCGCTGGAGGCCTTGCCGACCATCGACGCGGTGCTCGTCTCTCACGACCACTACGACCACCTCTGCTACCCGACGATGCTCGCGCTGGCCAAGACCGGCGTGCCCTTCATCACGAGCCTGGGCGTGGGCGCGCATCTGCAGGCCTGGGGCATCGCGCCGGAGCGGATCACCGAACTCGACTGGTGGGAAAGCGCGCGCGTGCCCGGCACCGAGGTGGAGGTCACCGCGGCGCCTTCGCAGCATTTTTCAGGGCGCAGCCTCAAGGACCGCAACGCGACGCTGTGGTCCTCGCTGGTGATGCGCTCGCCGAAGCACAGCGTCTTCTTCAGCGGCGACACCGGCCTCACCGACCAGTACGCCGAGATCGGCCGCCAGCTCGGTCCGTTCGATCTGGTGATGCTCGAGGTCGGCGCGTTTCACCCGGCCTGGGGCGACATCCACCTCGGCCCCAAGAACGCGCTCGAGGCCCACAGGCTGCTCGGCGGCGGCGCGTTCCTGCCGGTGCACTGGGGCACGTTCAGCCTCGCGATGCACGCGTGGGACGAACCCGCCGAGACCTTGCTGGCGCTGGCACCCAAGCAGGGCGTGCAACTCGTGATGCCGCCGCTGGGCCAGCCGGTCGAGCCGGCGCATGTCGACACGGTCACACCGTGGTGGCGCGCCACGGAAGCGGCCACGCCAGGCAAGGGCGCCGCCGCGCCCAGCGCCGAGCTGCCGCCGGCCGCGCTGCCCAAGAACATGCCCTGGCCGATCGACTGAATCCGGCTCGCCTCAGCCGAATGGCGTATGGGCAAGCCGACGGTCCGGCCCTAAGCTCGGCGCGAACGCGCTAACGAGAGGCCGGACATGCAGTTGAGATACCGATTCAAGCAGCTCACGCGCAGCGGGATGTGGACGTCCGACAGCATCTTCGAAGGCCACTTCGATGCCGTGGTGCACGAGGTGATCGCCGGCCATGTGCTCGGGCAGGCGCGTGCGGCGGTGGAGGAATCGACCGGGCGCGTGATCTATGCGGTCGACGCGCGCGGTGCGTGCACGCCGGCGTCGATCGAGTTGTTCGAAAGCGCGTATCAGCGGCCGGCTCCGCGGCCCCCCGCGCTTTCGTTCGTCAGCTTGTAGGCGCTCGCGCGCTCGGGTTCGATCGGACGAATCTCGAAGCTCAGCCCGCAGGCGAGGCACGGGTTCTGCGCGGCCAGCGCGGCGGCGGCGTCCAGGCTCTCGGCAATGAAGAACCAATAGCCGCCGATCACTTCCTTGGCTTCGGCAAACGGCCCGTCGATCACGCCGCTGCGCGAGACCCTCTTTGCGGGCCGCGCGAGGCGCTGGCCGGCTTTCATGCGGCCCTCGGCCACCAGCTTGTCGTGCCACACGTAGAAATCGTCGATCGCCTGCTGGATGCGCTCGGGCGATTTGTCCGCGTCCCACTGCCCGCGTGAGATCACAAGGTAGTCGGAGGTCGATGCGGAGGTCGGCGACTCTTCGCTCATGGCGCGCTCTCGGCCGGCCTTCAGCCCGGAATCACCGGCTCGACCAGCGTCGCCAGCTGCGCGAGCGACTCCTGCCAGCCGAGGTAGCACATCTCGACCGGGATCATCTCCGGAATGCCTTCCTGCACGATCTGCACATCAGTGCCGCAAGTCACCTGCGTCAGCACCACGGTGACCACCATTTCGCCCGGCAGGTTCGGGTCGTCGAACTTGTCGGAGTAGCGGATGCGCTGGTTCGGCACGAGCTCGTGGTACTCGCCTCCGAACGAGTGGCCGTTGCCGCTGGAGAAGTTGGTGAACGACATCCTGAAGGTGCCGCCGACCTTGGCCTCCATGTGGTGGACTTGGCAGGTGAAGCCGTAGGGCGGCAGCCACTTGGCCATCGCGTCGGCCGTCACGAAGGCCCGGTAGATGCGCTCCGGTGTCGCCCGGAGCACGCGGTGAAGTCGAACGGTGTTGCTTGGCATGGTCAGATCCCGAAAAAGAGGATGGCCCTCTCACTGTACGACGCGCGGCTCACGCTCAAATCGACAGGCGCCGTGTGCATGGCCGGCCTTGCGGTGACTAGGCGGCGTCTTGCGCGACCACCGACAGCAATGTTTCGCCAGTCGCCACGAGTATCTCCGAGTCGCCCGTCACCGCAAACAGTTCGCAGGCGGTGAAGACCTGCGACTTGCCCGGCTTGACGACGCGGGCCCGCGCCACGAAGCGCTCGCCCACGGCCGGGCGCAGACAGTTGACCGAGTAGTGCGACGCGAGCACGCGGCCCACCACCGTGGCGGCGGCGAAACCGCAGGCCGTGTCGATCAGCGCGCCGACCAGGCCGGCGTGCAGAAAACCCGAATACTGGCCGAACTCGGCGCGCCACGGCATGCCCAGCTCGGCCTCGCCGGCCTTTGCCCGCAGCACCTCGATGCCGCACCATCGATTGAAGGCCGCGGTCTGGTTGACGGCGCGGATCTGGTCGAGCGGATCGATGGAAGCGTTCATCGCGAACCCTTTGCAAGAAGCGTGGCGACCAATGTAGGCCGCGCGGCGCGTTGCCACTGTCAACGGCGCGACATCCGCCGCACCGCGGTGCCGCAGTCCACGCGATCGACCTGAGCTCGGCCAGCTTTCGTTGCCGAAGAAGCCGGGCTCGTACCCGGCGCCAGATGCTTGGTCGCGCCCACCACACGGCACCAGGGCGATCCATAGAGTCCGACCTCTTCGACGTATGGGCGGACTCGCAAACACTTCATGAACCCCACTGCAACGGGCTGGCAAACGGATGGCTGGCGCTTCCCGCCACGCGGCGTTCAGCCAGGCCCGCCACCCGGTTGCACGGTGCACTGCGCCCACGACGATGGTGTCGTCGAGCTGTCGGTCGCCGGCCTGTTCGCAGCGCGTGAGGCCTTCTACCTGCGCCACGCCATCCTGCAATACCTGCGCTCCGCGGCGAACGTGCGTGGCTTCGTGATCGACCTGCGCAAGGCGCTTGTGCTGCTCGACGGCGACTGCGCCGCGTGGCCGGCCATCGAGGGCCGCGAGGCGCGTCTGCTGATGAAGCCGCTGGCGGTCGTCGTCGCGCGAGAGCTCGAGACCCGCTTCCTGCTGTGGACCTGGGAGATGGCGTCCGCGGGCCTCGCGCGGGCCGCCTTCGTCGATCGCGACGCGGCGCTGGCGTGGCTGCGCTCGCGCGGGCGAGGCCGAGGCGAGGACTAAGATTCCCGCTCACTCAACGGTGAAGGTGGCGCCCATGCTCAAGCTGGCCTTTTTCGCAACGTGCGCGGTCTTGCCGCTGCTTCTGGCGCCTGCGCGGGCGCAGACCACGGCCGACGCCGGCGCCAAGCCCTACGACCCCGACCTGGCGCGAAACGTCGGCGCGGACGACTACGGAATGAAGAGCTATGTGCTGGTCATCCTGAAGACCGGGCCCACCGCGGTGCCGGCCGGGCCCGAGCGCGACGAGATGTTCAAGGGCCACTTCGCCAACATGAAGCGGCTCGCGGGCGAGAAGAAGCTGGCGCTGGCCGGACCGTTCGACGGGGTCGACGGCTGGCGCGGTCTGTTCATCTTCGCGGTGGCCGACATCGACGAAGCGAAGAAGCTGGTGGCGACCGACCCGGTGATCATCAAAGGCGAGATGATCGCGGAATACCACAAGTACTACGGCTCAGCGGCGCTGATGCTGGTGACCGAGGGGCACGACAAGGTGGCGAAGAAGTCGTTCTGAGAGCGCGCTTTCGGCGCGCGGGCGGCGCTCGCGCCGCACCGGCGGCGCAGCCGCTGGCTGGAGCCGTGGCCGCCGCGTCTTATCGACCGAAGCCGAGGGCGCGCAGCAGGCGCTGCAGTGCCGAAGGCTGCGTCGGGTAGACGACAGGCAGACGCGACGGAGCGTGCAGGCGCCGAACACTGGCGTGGCGTGGTGCGAGCACGGGCATGGATGAGATGGGTTGAACGATGCGCATGTCGTCATTGGACGGCGTGTGTCAAATCCCGTCGACCCCGCTGATTGGGGGGTGTGTGCACTCCGTGCAACATCCTCGCCAACTCCTACGCCATGTGGATGACGCGCGTGTCCTGCTTTGCGAGGCGATCTCGTTCTAGCAAGAAGAGATGAACACACAGCGCCCCAACCTTCGAGCACGCCGCGGGACAAAACTCGGCGCGACGCTGCGTCTCGTTGCCCTTGCCGCGTTGCTGCCGACCAGCGTCGCTCCGGCCGCCACCGCGCCTGCCACGGTGCCCGAGTGGCGGTTGCCATCGCGCCTCGTCGCGAGCGGGCTGGGGCAGGCCTACGGCATCCGTCAGGTCGGCCGCTTCCACAGCGGCGGGCCGTTCACGGCCAACCCGGAGTTCCTGCTGCAGACGCAGGCCGGGCGTGCCCTCGATCCGCGGCGCGTGCTGGTGGCCGTGAGCGGGAACTTCGGTGCGAAGCTCGGTGATCCGACGCATGCGCCCGGCGCGGTGATCTCGATCGACCCCGACGCGAACACGCGTGGCGCGCCGCTCGCCGTGCCCGGCGATCTGGGCGTGCGCCCCGCGGTGGCCGGCGCGCCCGTGCTGCTGTACAGCGCGCAGTCGGCCCGCTTCATGAACCGCTTGCGCAACGGCGGCGCACGCACGGCGGGCTTCGCGGGGACGTCCGGCCCGCGCTACATCTCGGTCAACAACGCGTTCGGGCGGCCGTGGATCGCGAACGCGCCGTTCGGCCTGCAGGGCGCCGGCAGCGAAAGCGTTCTCGATCCCGATGGCGCGCCGCTGGCCAACGCGCCGAGCGACAACGCCGGCGGCGTTTTCGTGGGTGGCTCGACGGCGCGCGCCAGCACGCCGAGATCGGTCCGCTCCGGCTGGTTCGCGTCGCTGCTGAACAACCGGCCGAGCGGCCAGCTCACGCCCGGCGCGATCGACAAGGGCGCGCTCGGCACCGCGCTGCTCGGCGCCTCGCCCGACGGCAGCGGCTTTGCCGTGTTCGCGGTCGTGACGGGCAGCGGCGCGGTCGTGCAGGCGCACGTGCAGGACGGCGTCGACGGTCTCGCGCCGCCCGGCACGATCGCGGTCGGCGATGCCGATCCCGGCGTCGTCGGCATCGCGTTCAAGTGGAATCCCGAGCGCGTGCTCTACGTCGCCGACGCACAGCGCAACGCGATCGCGGTACTGAACCTCGCGGACGATGCACGTCACTTCACGCTGACGCGCCTGGCCCGCATCGAGTCGCCGTGGCTGAACCAGCCGGTCGATCTGGCGGCCTGCGTGCCCGAGATCGCCAACCCGCGTTTCGCGAGCCACACGACGCTGGCCGGCGGCTCCGATCTCTATGTGCTCAACCGGGGCGATGGCTCGGTGCTGCGCATGCGGCAGGACGGCAGCGTGGCCGCGCGCATCCAGGTGCAATGGCCCGACGGCCGCGCGGTGGGGCCCGACCGCCTGCGGTCCATCGCGGTGTCGGCCGACGCCCAGCGCATCTGGCTGATTGCGCAGCGAGGCGGCGGTGGCGGCAGCGGAGGAAGCGATAGCGTGCTGATCGAGACCAGCGGCTTCGATGCCGACGGCGGCTTCGTCGCGCAGACGCTCGAGGCGATGGTCCGACCCGCCGAATCGGACCTCGATGGCGCCCGCCTGTTCTCGACCGCGCTCACGGCGCGCACGGGCCTCGGGCCGCTGTTCAACGCGGACTCGTGCGTCGCCTGCCATCCCGGCCCCGGCGGCGCGAGCGCGCGCGAGGAACACTTCGCGCGGCACGTCGCGCGCATGGAACCCGGCAGCGGCCGCATCCTGCCGATCGACGGGCAGGCCAGTGCGATCGCGCCGCGGCGCGCCACGGTGTCGGGCGACGACGGCCCGAGCTCGGTCAAGCTGGAACTGCCGCGCGCTGCCAACGTGGTGTCGCTGCGCATGCCGCTGACGCTGTTCGCGGCCAGCCGACTCGACGAGATTTCGGACGCCGCCATCGAGGCACAGGCCGTCAGCAAGGGCGACGGCATCAAGGGCCGCGTCAACCGTGTCGCCGCCGCGGACGGCACGCAACGCGTCGGCCGCTTCGGCTGGAAGGCCGATGTCGCCACGCTCGACGAGATGGTGGCCGAGGCGCTGGGCAACGAGATGGGCGTGACCAGCGCATTGGCCGTGCATCCGGCCGCGTCGGTGAAGGACGACGGCGCGATGGCCCGGGCGCTCGCCGCGTTCGTCAGGTCGCTGAACCCGGCGCCCGAGCGTGCGGCCGCGCGATGAGCGCGTCGTTCGTCCTGAAGCGCCTCGACCTGGACCTGCGCGGCCGCTGGCCCGGTGTCGCGGTGGCCGCGGCGCTGGCGCTGGCCGCGGGCTGGATCGCCGGCGGCCTGGGCGATCCGCTGGCCCGCAATCCGGTGCTGGTGGCGATGCTGTTCGGGCTGGTGCTCGGCAGCGTCTTCGAGTGCCCGGCGGTATTGCGGCCCGGGCTGGATTTCACGAAGCGCTATCTGCTGCGGCTGGGCGTGATTCTTCTCGGCTTTCGCATCACCGTGGCGCTGCTCGGCGATTTGGGGCTCGTGCCGATCACGATCGCAGCCATCGAGCTCGTCGTGGTGCTGGCGCTGGTGCGCTGGGCGGCGATCCGGTTCTTCGGCCTCGACCCGCAGCTCGCGTTGCTCGTGGCCGTGGGCTCGTCGGTGTGCGGCGCGGCGGCGATCCTGTCGGTCGCGTCGATGGACAAGGCGCGCGAGCCGCACGCGGGCGTGGCGATCGCGCTGATCACGATGGCCGGGACGATCGCGCTGCTGCTCTACCCGATCGCGTTTCTCGGCGGCTTCATGCCCGGCATCGACGAAGGCGGCTTCGGCGTCACGGTCGGCGCGAGCATCTTCGAGCTCGCGCAGGTGTACGGCGCATCGTTCGCGGTGTCGGAAGGCGCGCTGAACACCGCGACGCTCGTGAAGCTGAGCAAGGTCGTGATGCTGATTCCGTTGCTGATCGCATTCGGCATCGCGCAACGACGCCACGCCGGCGAGCGCGCCAGGAGCGCCATCCCGGTGCCGTGGTTCGTGGTCGCCTTCCTCGCGGTGCTGATGTTCAACTCGGCGGTCACGGTCCATCCGCAAGTGCGCGCAGCCATCCTGCAGGGCGACCAGTTCCTGTTTCTGATGGTGATGATCGCGCTCGGCCTCACGACGCCGCTGCGCAAGCTGCTGAACGGCCACGCGCTCAGGCTCGCCGGCACGGGGCTGTTCGCGCTGGTGCTGTCGGCCGGCGTGGCCTATGGGCTCGTGTGGGCGGCGCAGCGCTCGTCCGCGGCGCCGCATGCGGCGGGCCCGGCCGCGGCGGCGCCGAGCAGCGAAGGCGCGCGCCTGTTCACGTCGGTCGGCTGCGCCAAATGCCATGTGCCTGCGCTGCGCGGCATCCGCGGCGACGTGCTCGTCTACTCCGATCTGCTGCTGCACGACATGGGCGCCAGCCTGGACGACAAGATCGCGCAAGGCCAGGCCACGGGTGCCGACTGGCGTACCACGCCGCTGGTGGGTCTGCGGGTTCGAACGCGCTTTCTGCACGACGGCCGCGCCGCGACGCTGCGCGACGCGGTGCTGGAACACGGCGGCGAAGCGGAGATCGTGCGCCGGCGGTTCTTCGAGTTCGACGAGGCAGAGCAGCAGGAGATCTACCGCTTCCTTTCGGCGCTATGAGCATGTGAGCGCGTGACGCGCCGCTGAAGCGCCGCCGTCCGGCCCGGCGATCCCTTACGATTCGCCCGCAGTCGATCCGCTCCGACGACGCTGGCCTCACGGGGCGCCGACACATGAGTCCCATCCTCCTTCAGCTTCCTGTCTTCGCGCGCGGCCATGGGTGACCAGCCGCTGCTCATCGCGCTGGTCGCGATCCAGTTCCTGGTGCACGCGCTCGGCTGGGGCATGGCGGCGCAACTCACCGGCCGCCTGCGTGCGGCCGAGGGGCACTTCGCGGTGTTCTGGCTGCTGATCGCGTTCGGCCTGACGCTGTACGTGCCGCCCTGGCCGTCCGGCAGTGCGCCGCGCAATGCCGGCGACCTGATGATCATCGGCGCGATGGCGGTGCAGCACCGCGGCATGTCGGTGTACTGGGGCCAGCGCCCCGCGGACCGCAGCCAGGCCATCCTGCTGCTGCTGGCCGCGCTCGCGGTCGGCCTCAGCCTGCTCGGCCCCAACGGCCACGGCGTGCGCGTGGCGGTGGTCTGCGTCGGCGCGGGGCTGTGCCTGCTCGCCACGGTGCGGCTGATGTGGCGCCACGGGCGCGCCGGCATGCCGGTGTTCGCGAGCGTGGTGGCCGCGGGCTACGGGCTGATGGCGATCGCGCTGATGGCGCGTGCCGTGCAGGCGCTGCGCCTGGAGACCGCGACCAAGATCTCGATCGACGCGCCCGGCCACCTCAACGTGCCGCTCGCAATCCTCGTGATGTTCGTCGGTGGCCTGATCAACATCGCGCAGATCCGCCTCGTGCTCGGGCGCGTGCTGCGCGGCCTGACCGCACAGGCCCAGACCGACGCGCTCACCGGCGCGCTGAACCGGCGCGGCATGGGGCGGCGCCTGGACGATCTGCATGCGCGCGCGCAGGAGCGCGCCGAGGCCTATGCGGTGCTGATGGTCGACGTCGACCACTTCAAGGTCATCAACGACCGGCATGGCCATGCCGTGGGCGACGAGGTGCTCAAACGCGTGGCACTCGGCCTGCGCGAGAGCCTGCGTGCCGACGACGTGGTGGCGCGCTGGGGCGGCGAGGAGTTCTGCGTGCTGCTGCCGCGCGTGCGCGAGACCGAGGCGCAGGCGCTGGCCGAACGCATGGTCGCGGGCATCGCCGGCTCCGGCAGCCCGCCGGTGACCATCAGCATCGGCGTGGCGCTGGTGCTCCCGGCCGACGACGCCGCCGACGGCGTGATGCGGCGCGCCGATGCCGCGCTCTACCGCGCCAAGGACAGCGGCCGCAACCGGGTCTGCGTGGCCGCGGCCGTCGATTGACCGACTCCGAAGGCGCGCGATGTTCTCCCACATCTTCGTCGGCGTGACCGACTTCGACCGGGCCCTGGCCTTCTACGAACCGTTGATGCAGGCGCTGGGCATCCCGCCGCGCTTTTGCGAGCGGCAACGTCCCTGGGCGGGGTGGCAATCGGTGCCCGGCCCGCGGCCGCTGTTCCTGATCGGCCGGCCGTTCGACGGCACACCGCATCTGCCCGGCAACGGCCAGATGACGGCCTTCCTCGCGGAGAGCCGCGCGGTCGTCGATGAGGCCTTTGCGGTGGCGTTGCGCCATGGCGGCACGCCGGAAGGCGAACCCGGCCTGCGGCCCGAATACCACGCGCATTACTACGGCGCCTACTTCCGCGATCCGGACGGCAACAAGCTCTGCGTCGCCTGCCATTCGCCCGAAGCAGACTGAGCCTGCAGGACGCGCACCGTGCCGCATCGTCTGGCCCTCAGGTGTTCGCTGATCGGTGCGATGGCCGTTCTGCAAGCCTGCGTCTTCCTGCCCCGCACGACGCAGACCTTCGACCGCGATTGCCAGGTGCTGGTGCGGCACATGGATCTGGAGGAAGTGCAGGTCGCGGCCATCAACCGTTGCGCGAACGAAGGGTGTGTCGCGCTCGTCGTGGGCGCCAGCGCGGTGACGGCCGTCTCCATCCTCATCTCCGGCACGATCGTGGTGGCCGGCAATGTCGCGTACTGGTTCGAGCGACGTGCCCAATGCCTGGGGCCGGCGCCGATCTGAGCCGACCTCGCTAGACTGGCGCGCCACCAGACCACAAATCGGAGACCGCATGAAGCTCACCCATCTCGTCACCGCCACCGCCTCGGCGGCCGCGCTCGTGTTCGCCCCTGCCGCCCACGCGGGCAAGACGCTGGACGCCGTGAAGGCGCGCGGCCAGCTGGTGTGCGGCGTCAACACCTCCGGCCCCGGCTTCTCGGCCGCCGACAGCCAGGGCAAGTGGAGCGGGCTCGATGTCGACTTCTGCCGCGCCGTGGCCGCCGCGGTGCTGAAGGATGCCGACAAGGTCAAGTACGTGCCGCTGAATTCGCAACAACGATTCGCCTCGCTGCAGGCCGGCGAGATCGACGTGCTCGCACGCAACAGCACCTGGACGCTGACACGCGACGCTTCGCTCGGCGTCGTCTTCACCGGCATCAACTACTTCGACGGCCAGGGCTTCATGGTGCCCACCAAGCTGAAGATCGACACCGTCAAGAAGCTCAACGGCGCGACGCTGTGCGTGCAGGCCGGCACGACGAGCGAGAAGAACGTGGCCGACTACTTCGCTGCCAACGGCATGAAATACAAGTCGGTCGTGTTCGACACCGCCGAGGCCATCACCAGCGCATTCTTCGCCGGCCGCTGCCAGGTCTACACGACCGACATGAGCGACCTCGCCGGTGCGCGCACCAAGGCGCCCAAGCCGGACGACTACGTGATCCTGCCGCAGGTGATCTCCAAGGAGCCGCTCGGGCCGTCGGTGCGCCGCGGTGACGACGAGTGGTTCCAGATCGTGCGCTGGACCGGTTTCGCGATGCTCGAGGCCGAGGAGAACGGCCTCACGCAGGCCAACGTCGATGCGCAGAAGAAGGACAACAAGGACCCGGGCGTGCAGCGCTTCCTCGGTGTCTCCGAAGACACCGGCAAGCTGCTCGGGCTGGATGGCGAATGGGCCTACCGCATCGTCAAGCAGGTCGGCAACTATGGCGAGAGCTTCGAGCGCAACCTGGGCCCCAAGTCGCCGAGCAAGCTGCCGCGCGGCGTCAACAACCTGTGGACCAAGGGCGGCCTGATGTACGCGCCGCCCATTCGCTGAGGCAGACGACCCATCGTTCGATGCCGTTACCAGTGAGCACGTGAGCCCGTCCGTCATCGGCGATGCCGCCTG
>Ga0307510_10001748_pt1 | contig 24223 bp, 18 predicted proteins | sample 12_EM_MG_FD_207224 | JGI IMG/M metagenome (GOLD analysis project Ga0307510, IMG submission 207224) | Populus trichocarpa ectomycorrhiza microbial communities from riparian zone in the Pacific Northwest, United States - 12_EM | ecosystem: Host-associated > Plants > Roots > Unclassified | place... | reverse complement strand
GGTCCGCGCTTCCAGGATCAACCCCGTTTAACCCCAAAATATCAGGGTTGCGCCGGCGGCTATTTTACCGACGAGAATGCCGTCGGCACCAGCAACTGGCTGACGATGTTGTCGATGATCTGACCGTCTTCCTCGCTCTTGGCGCGGCCGGCGATCCAGTCGGGATCGGACTGGAATGCAGTCCATTTCTTCTCGCGATCGGCGAGCGAGTCCCAGGCGACGAAATAGGTCAGTTCCTGATTGGAGGTGCCGATCAGCGTGGTGTAGAAGCCGGCCTGCTTGATGCCGTGCTTTTCCCACAGTTTCAGCGTCAGCGTATCGAAGCGCTTCATCAGCGCCGGCAGGCGGCCCGGCAGACAGCGATAGACGCGCATTTCCATGATCATCGGCAACTCCCCTGATTATTGTTCTTGGAACGATAGAGCGAACTCTTTTGACAACAAATCACGGGTGCCGTCAAAGCTGGAGAGCGGATTGGGTAACCCGGCTGCACGCGGGGGCCCCTCGGCAACAAGGGAATTAATCTCGATCTGTTATTTCCGTCACGTTACGCCACGATTCTCCATGATTTATACAACCTCTGAGCGGCAGGGGTGAATCATGTATCTTGGGAAGTTGGCCCGTGCGGGCCTTGTGCTGACGGGCATTCTGGCTACCAGCGGAACCTCTGCCCAACAGAATGCCGACAATCAACTGAAAGAAGTTCAACTCGGCACCAATGCATTCACGTTGTCCGACCCGGCTCCGTCATGGGTGGACCCGACACCGCTTCCGGACGCCACCCAGCCTGCCCCCATCGTGGTGCGACTGGCGGACACGCAGTATCTCGTCAACGAAACTCCGGTCGTCTATATCCGCCGGGCGACGCTCATCAACGACGCCGCGTCGCTTACGGCAGCCGGCCGCATTTCGATCTCGTTTGCTCCGGAATATGAACGCGTTCAGCTCCACGCCATCCACATTCATCGTGGACAGGACCGGCTGGATCGAACCAGAACATCGACGATTCGATTTCTGCAGCGTGAGCAAGGCCTCGAACAGGGGCTTTACAGCGGCCGCGTCACAGCCTCGGTTCTGATCGACGATCTTCGGACCGGCGATACTTTGGACGTTTCCTATTCGATCCATGGCCAGAACCCGGTGTTCGGCGGGAAGTTCGCAGGGTCTACCGGCTGGGATCAACCCTATCCCACGCTGCTGCGGCGGACCGTCCTCAACCATCCGGTGGGACGGCAGGTCGCCTGGCGCATGATCGGTGACCGGCCGGCCCAACCCGTCGTTCCAAGTGACACCGTTCGCGACGGGATGCGCCGAATTGAATTTGAGCAGCGTTCGTTGCCGGAGACAGTCAACGAGGCGCAGACGCTCCCCGACTTCTTTGCCTTTCGTTTTCTTCAGTTTTCGGAATTCGCGAGCTGGGCCGACGTTGCCAACTGGGCGAGCACGCTATTCCCTGCCATTTCGATCGGTAGCGATCTTCAAGAGGTGGCGCGAGAGATCCGCAAGATCGATTCCGACCAAGCGCGTGTGAGCGCCGCGCTCGAGTTTGTGCAGACCAAGATCCGCTACTTTTCCGTTTCCATGGGCGAAAGCTCGCACCGGCCGGCTTCGCCCGATGAGGTGCAGCGGCGCCGGTATGGCGACTGCAAGGACAAATCGTACCTGCTGATTGCTCTTCTCCACGAGCTTGGAATTCAAAGCAGACCCGTCTTGCTGCAGATCGGGCGTAGAGCCGGGCTTGAGAAGACCCTGCCCAGCGCCCAGTTCTTCGATCATGCCATTGTGCAGGTCACCTTCGAGGGCAAGAGCTTTTATCTCGATCCGACACGGCTGGGACAACACGGACGCCTTGATCGCATGGGCCAGGCGCACGAAGACGCGCAGGTACTGATCGTCGCACCGGGGACCAGCGAGATCTCGACGATTTCCAGCAGCAACATCACGGAGCTCGTGCATCAGGAAACGGCAGAACGCGCCACACTCTCGAACTTCAGCGAGGCGGGCCAGCTGCAAATCAGAATTGTCTGGAACGGCGTTAAAGCCGAACAGTTCCGGCTTTCGCTCGAGCGCGTCTCCCACGACCAGTTCTTGCGATGGATCGGTGGCACGTGGAACGCCGGTATCCCGGGGCAACTCTGGCGGGTGAACCAACCGTGTCCGACGACAGGTTCAACAACGTCCTTTCAATAACGGCGACCTACAAGGTACCGCAGCTTGCCGTCGATCGAAGCGGCAGCTGGGTTGTCTCTTTCAGCCCCGAGAATTTGAGGGATGTCGTTCTTCCGCCTCCGACAGCCACCCGAACGACGCCACTGCGGATTCCCGGATATCCGTTCGAAGGCACCTACACTTTCGAGATGACGTTCCCCGACGTCGTCAGCATGGTCACCGACCCGCACGCGGAAACCATCAAGAACAAGTATTTTACCAGTACCGTTTCATCCTATTTCCGCGGAAATATTGCCAAGGTCTCCATCGATCTTGCGACATTGAGTTCGCACGTCGACGCCGCGGATACCGGAAAGTATGCGGAAGATCTGCGGGCAACCAACAAGGCGATCGGCGGCTATTTCGCCGTCGGCAAGTCGTTTATCAAGTCGACGGACGAAGCCGGCAAGGACGAGCTCCCGCAACGGCTTCGCAAGCTCAAGCAGGAGCTGATTGACAAGACGACGGAGACGATCAAGAGCGGCAAGCTCGCGCCATCGGACATGGCGGACGCCTATTGCATTCGCAGCAATTCCCTGAGCGACCTGCAACGCTTCGATGAAGCCACGCAGGATGCCAATGAAGCAATGCGCCTGGCGCCAAACGCGACAAGCACCCTTTCCTGTCGCGGGATCAACTATTTCAACGCCGGCCAGTTCGAAAAGAGCATTGCCGACTATTCGAAGGCCGTATCGCTCGGTACGCAGGAGGGCGAGATATTTCGCATGCGGGGACTCGCCAGGCTTTATGCCGGCCGGCTGGAAGATGCCAAGTCGGATCTTGTGAGAGCAAGCGAGCTCGCTGACAAGGAAGCGAAGACGTATTTCGATCTTTGGCTGGTGTCGCTCTACGGCCGTCTCGGCGTGAAGATTCCGGATTCCATCACCACGCGCGCAGCGGCCGAAGCTCGCGGCGAATGGCCCCGCCCTGCCCTGGCGATGATGACAGGATCGATATCGCCAGAGGAACTACTCAAGCGCATGGATGAGAAAAAAGGCGACGACCGCCAGATGGCATTGGCGGAGGGATTTTTTTACCTCGGGCAACACTATCTCGTCGCTGGCGACAAGAAGGCCGCCGCGACCTATTTCCAGAAAACGCGAGATCTCGACGTTTTTCTGTACATCGAACATGTCGCTGCGGGATTTGAGCTGCAGCGTCTCAAGAATGACGGTACGGCGGCATCCGCAACGCCCGCGTCAAATCGGGCAGTGGCGCAGTAAGCTTCCGCTTACACCAGCCGCGACTGCGCCATCGCCGCCTGAATGAACGACGCAAACAGCGGATGCGGCTCGAACGGCCGTGACTTCAGCTCGGGATGGAACTGCACGCCGATGAACCAGGGATGGTCCTCGTATTCGACGATCTCCGGCAGCACGCCGTCGGGCGACAGCCCTGAGAAGCGCAGGCCGTGCTGCTCGAGCCGGTCCTTGTAGGCGGTGTTGACCTCGTAGCGGTGGCGGTGGCGTTCCGAAATCTCGGTGGCGCCGCCATAGACTTCCGATACGCGGCTGCCGCGATTTAACGCGGCCGGATAGGCGCCGAGCCGCATGGTACCGCCGAGGTCGCCGGCCTTCGACCGCTTCTCCAGCTCATTGCCGCGCAGCCACTCCGTCATCAAGCCGACCAGCGGTTCTTTCGTGGGACCGAACTCGGTGGAATTCGCCTCTTCGATGCCGACGAGATTCCGCGCGGCCTCGATCACCGCCATCTGCATGCCGAAGCAGATGCCGAAATACGGCACGTCACGCTCGCGCGCGAATTGCGCCGCACGGATCTTGCCTTCCGCGCCGCGCTGGCCGAAGCCGCCGGGCACCAGAATGCCGTTGACGTGCTCGAGGAACGGCGTCGGGTCCTCGTTCTCGAACACCTCGCTCTCGATCCAGTCGAGATTGACCTTCACCTTGTTGGCGATGCCGCCATGGGAGAGCGCCTCGATCAGCGATTTATAGGCGTCCTTCATGCCGGTGTACTTGCCGACGATGGCGATCGTGACCGCGCCTTCCGGATTACGCACGCGCTCGTTGATGACGTTCCAGCTCTGCAGCGCCGGTGGAATTTTCGGCGCGATGCCGAAGGCGGCCAGCACCTCGTCGTCGAGGCCGGCGGCGTGATAGGCTTCCGGCACCGCGTAGATGTTGTCGACGTCCCTCGCCTCGATCACGGCGCTTTCGCGCACGTTGCAGAACAGGCCAAGCTTGCGCCGCTCTTCCTTTGGAATTTCACGGTCGGTGCGGCACAGCAAAATATCCGGCTGGATGCCGATGGACCGCAGCTCCTTCACCGAGTGCTGGGTCGGCTTGGTCTTCAGTTCGCCGGCGCTCGGAATGAAGGGCAACAGCGTCAGGTGAATGTACACCGCATGGTCGCGCGGCAGTTCGTTCTTGAGCTGGCGGATCGCCTCGAAGAACGGCAGGCCTTCGATGTCGCCGACGGTGCCGCCGATCTCCACCAGCACGAAATCATATTCGTCGTTGCCCGAGAGCACGAATTCCTTGATCGCGTTGGTGACGTGCGGGACGACCTGGATGGTCGCGCCGAGATAATCGCCGCGGCGTTCCTTGGTGATGATGTCCTGATAGATCCGCCCGGTGGTGATGTTGTCGGCCTTGGTGGCCGGACGCCCGGTGAAGCGCTCGTAATGGCCGAGATCGAGATCGGTCTCGGCGCCATCGTCGGTCACGAACACTTCGCCGTGCTGATACGGCGACATCGTTCCGGGATCGAGGTTGAGATAGGGGTCGAGTTTGCGGAGACGGACCTTGTACCCGCGAGCCTGCAGCAGGGCACCGAGTGCCGCCGAAGCCAGACCCTTTCCGAGCGAAGAAACCACGCCGCCGGTGATGAATATGTACCGCGCCATGGGACTCAACCTTTAAGGCCACAAACCCGATTCGCCAAAACGAATCGCATGCACGGGCAAACATTCTGCCGGGCTGTGGGTGACGTGAATTTTAAAGCGATTTCAGGGCATTGATGGGAAGTTCTGATGCAGGACGGTAGAGGCCGTTCCTGCATAGCCACCCTGCTTTATTGCGAACGCGGGGCCTGCGGGCCGGACTGGCCCTGCTGTTCATCCACCTTCTTGAGCGTATCGAGCACGCCACCGGAGGTCGGCGGGGCGACCGGCGTCGCGCCACCCGGCTGGGACTGCGTCGTCGGTGCGCCCAGGATCGAGGCCGGCTTGCGGTCGACACCGGCGAGCCAGGCCAGCGCCATGCTGGTCAGAAAGAAAATCCCTGCCAGGATCGCCGTCGTCCGCGTCAACAGATTGGCGGTGCCGCGGCTAGACATGAAGCCAGCGCCGCCGCCCATGCCGAGGCCGCCGCCTTCGGATTTCTGCAGCAGCACGGTGCCGATCAGCACCGAGACGATCATGAGGTGAATGACGATAATGACGGTCTGCATCTCAAAACCTTCCGTCACAAGCTGACAGCGCCGGGCTTCGGCTGCACCAAGAGCTTGCGGGTTTTCCTGAAGTTGCGCGGTGTTACACGATCGGACCGGGCATTGTCACCCCCAACCGCAGCCCGGGAGATAATTGCCGCAGGCGTTACGGCAAGGCTGTCCCCACCTTTTGCAGACGCCCGAATCCGGACTTGATGGCACGACTATTTCTCTTATAATAGACATATGGATACTTTAGTAGACGATCTCAGCGCCCGGCTCGCCCAGCGCCTGCGGCTTGAGCGCGACAGCCGTGGCTGGTCGCTGGCCGACCTCGCCGAGCGCTCCGGGGTTTCCAAGGCCACCATCAGCAAGATCGAGCGCGCCGAGGTCAGCCCGACCGCGGTGGTGCTGGTGCGGCTCGCCAGCGCCTTCGACCTCACCCTCGCCGGCCTGATGCTGCGGGCCGAAGGCCAGGGCGAACGTCTTTCACGGGCCGCTGACCAGCCGGTCTGGCGCGATCCCGAAACCGGCTATCTGCGCCGCCAAGTGTTCAACCGGCCTGACCATCCCGTCGAGATCATCAAGGTCGAAATGCCGGCGAAGCAGCGCGTGACGCTGCCCGCTTCATCCTACGCGCACATCCGCCAGGTCCTCTGGGTGCTGTCGGGCGCGCTTGTCCTGATCGATGGCGGCGAACGCCACGAACTCCGTGCCGGCGACGGCCTTGGATTCGGCCCGCCCGCGGAAGTGACATTTGCCAACGAGAGCGCCGCGCCCTGCACTTATGTCGTTGCCCTTGCCCGGAGCTAGCCGGCGATGTCGGAGATCGAGACCAGGCGTTCTCCGGCCGAGCCGTCGAGCCCGGCAAGCTCCCCTCCCGCCGGCCACAACCGCGGTCCGCCGCTCGACGGACACACGCCGGAATGGGGCAACGATGGAATTGGAAATTACTTTTACTGGAAGGCGGCGCATCGCGCGGCCTGGAAAGACCCCTCGCCCGGCATTGTCGCGTTCCGCATCAAGAAAGCCGAGCGGCTGGGCCTCACCTACGAGGAATACACGCTGGAAATTCTCGAACGCGGCCGTCACCTGCAGATCGAGGACGTCGAACGGATCGCAGAGATCAAGCGGGCGCGCGCCGCCAGGAATCGAAGCTGATCCCATCGAAACTGATCCCTCGGAAAAGCATTTCATTCGCCCGGAGCCGATAATTCATGCCTGACATCCAGATCAAAACACTGAAATCCTCGCCCAATACCTGCGCGACGCTCAGTGAAATGCTGGTCGAAACCGTTGCGAATGGCGGTTCGGTCAGCTTCATGCACCCTCTTCCGTTCCAAGCGGCCAACGAATTCTGGCGCAACGCGCTTGCTTCGGCCGACCGGGGCGAACGGATCGTTCTCGGCGCCTTTGACGGCGAAGACCTGATCGGCACCGTGACGCTCGTGCTGAATCTCGCGCAGAACCAGCCGCATCGCGCCGAGATCGTGAAAATGATGACGCGGGTCAGTCACCGGCATCGCGGCATTGCAACGCTGCTGCTCCGTGAGGCCGAGCGCATCGCGATCGAGCGTGGGCGCTGGCTATTGGTGCTCGATACCGCCGAGGACGAGGGCGCGGCAGGCCTGTACGAGCGGACGGGATTCAAGCTGAGCGGATTGATTCCGGACTACGCACTCAAGCCGCATGGCGGCCTCACCGGTACGCTGATTTACTGGAAGCGGCTCCAGGACGCAGTGCCGGCATAGCCTGCCCGGCCAGCCAGCCTCACCTGAATGGTGCAAACTTTGGCAGCACGATGCGTGTAAGCCGCATCCGGTCGGCCGACCGGATAGGGAATTCAGGGCGTCGCATCACAGGCTGCTGACACCATGCTGTCAGCAGGACTGACTTAAGGACGCGTGAGGATCCGCTAATCCATCGCGCGTCGGCGCGTCCTTGATTTTAGACCTGCCTTCCAATCACCGAAGTCGACGGCCGGCATGCACCAACGTACATCTCCTGGGGCCGAAGGGCGAATAGTCCCCATCACATTTGCCCTTGGCCTCGGCATATTTCTGATGCTGTTTGACGTGACCGCAGTCGTGGTCGCCATGTCCGACCTTGCGGAGGACCTCGGCTTCGCCGTGGCCGGCGCCGCTTGGGTCATCGACGCGTACAGCCTTGCCTTCACGGGCGCTCTCCTTGCTTCCGGGGCGCTAGCAGACCGCTTCGGCCGCCGTCGTTCGATGTTGATCGGCAACGCGGTGTTTCTGGTTGCTTCAATCGCATGCGGCCTAGCGACGGATGGCCCGATGCTGTTGGCCTCACGGGTCGTACAGGGCGTCGGGGCCGCCTTCGTGGTCACGGGCGCAATCGCGCTCGTCGCCGGTGCATTTCCCAATCTTGGTCAGCGGGCACGGGCGTTCGGCATCATCGGGGTAATTTCCGGTGTCGCCATGGCCTTGGGCCCGACCTTGGGCGGTTTGCTCGCCGCGTGGTTCGGCTGGCGTTGGATCTTCTACGCCAATATCCCCTTTTGCCTTTTGCTGGCCCTCGCCGTGCCGCGATGGGTTGCCGAGGCGAATGATCCGGACGGGCCACCGCTCGACCCCGTGGGTGTCGCGTTGCTCACGATATCGCTGGGCTTGGCGATCGATGCACTGCTCAGGCGAGACGGTTCATTGCCAGTTCGCGCAACCTGTCTCGCAGGCGGCGCAATGGCGGCGCTGTTGTTCGTTTTGCAGCAACGGCACCGTTCGCGCCCGGTGCTCGATCCCCGGCTATTCGCGACACCAGCAATGGCCGGGGTCGGCGCGTTGCTCACGGCCATTCAGTTTGGCTACTGGGCCGTGCTTGTCTACTTACCCCTGTTCCTGAGCGCCGGGCTCCTCGTGAGCATGGAGGTGGCAGGTGTTGCGCTGCTTGCTGCAACGTTGCCGATGCTGCTGGTACCACTGATCGGCGGCCGCTTTGTTACGCAATGGGGATGGAGGCGCTTCTTTGTCGTTGCGTTCGGCATCATCGCCGCCGGAGACGGATTGCTTGCGTTAGCTGCCGTCTCGAGCAGCCCGGCAATGCGTCTTGCCGCAACCATCACCGGAATGCTCACAATCGGCGTCGGCGCTGCCTTGGCGAATCCGCAAATGTCGAGCGTGGTTCTGGCGCTCGCACCGCCCACGCAAACCGGCATGGCCTCGGCCGTGACGTTGACCGTGCGTCAAGCCGGCTTTGCCATCAGCATTGCGGCGTTGGGAGCAACGCTCACGACAACCGACATGGCAACGGCGTTCGCGGCACCATTCGCCCTGGCGACACTAGCCGCCTTGGTCGCCATCGTCGCCGCGCTCATTTTGCTTCCGGCGAGGTCCGCTCAACAAGACCTTGCTCAAAAAGATCTGGCAGGTTGAGCATTCCGGGTTTTCGCTGAGAAACGCGCGACGGCCTAACACCCCGCTGCGATCGCCAGGAAATCGGCTGCTTTCAGGCTGGCGCCGCCGACCAGCGCGCCGTTGACATCGGCGACCGCCATCAGTTCCGCCGCATTGGAGGGTTTCACCGATCCGCCGTAGAGAATCCGGACCCGGCTACCTTCCGCCTTAAATCGGCTGGTGAGAACACCGCGGATAAAGCGATGAACTTGCTCGACATCTGCAGGCGTCGGCGTCAGCCCGGTACCAATCGCCCAGACCGGCTCATAGGCCACCACCAGATTGGCCGCCGTCGCGCCATCCGGCAATGAACCCGCAAGCTGCCCGCCGCAGACATTCAGCGTCTGGCCGGCATCGCGTTGCTCCTGGGTCTCGCCGATGCAGACGATCGCTATCAAGCCCGCCCGCCAGGCGGCTTCCGCCTTCTGCCGGACCAGCGCGTCGGTTTCGCCGTGGTCGGCGCGGCGCTCGGAATGCCCGACGATAATGGCGCTGGCGCCGGCATCCGCCAGCATTTCCGCCGAGAGATCGCTGGTATGGGCGCCCGACGCCTTTGGGTGGCAATCCTGGGCCCCGACGGCGAGTTTTGAACCGAGCGCCTTGTCGGCGAAGCCGGCGATCAGGGTGGCCGGAGGGCAAACCAGCAGGTCGGCCTTACCGGCCAGCGCGCCGGCCCCGGCGATCATGGCTTCGAACTCGGCCAGGGAGGATTTCAGGCCGTTCATTTTCCAGTTGCCGGCGATCAGCGGCCGGATGGCGTCGGTCATGTCAATTATCCCGCAAATGTCAGCGTTATAGATGCGCTAGCAGAGGGACGCCGCCAGTTCCAGACACCCGCAAGCCGTTAACCGCTTCAAATGGCCCACGCTGCCGAGGTTGCGAGGGGGGCGTTGCCACTTTATGATGCTTTTTCAACTCGGTGACGCCCTGTTGCGGAAGTCGATCCTGAACGGATTCGAATTTTCGCCGGGCACGACCCGGTTCCCCCTCTCCTGCAAAAACAAGTTGGACCTATGCTTCGAGGAATTCGGAAAGCCTCATCAAACTGGCTCGGCAAGGCTGTGATGGCCGTTGTGATGGGCGTTTTGATTGTCAGTTTCGCAGTCTGGGGCATTGCCGATATCTTCAAGGGGTTCGGCCAGTCATCGCTCGCCAAGATCGGCAAGACCGAGATTTCGACCGAGCAATTCCGCCAGATCTATACCGAAAGGCTGCAGCAGCTTGGCCGCAGTTTCGGCCGCCCGCTGACCTCGGAACAGGCCCGCGCCTTCGGGCTCGACCGGCAGGTGCTGCAACAGACCATCGCCGATGCGGCGCTGGATGAGGAAGCGCGGCGCATGGGGCTCGCCCAGTCCCAGGAAGAAACCATGCGGTTGATCTATGGCGATCCCAATTTCAAGGGATTGGGCGGCAAGTTCGACCCGGCACGCTTCCAGGCCACGATCCGCCAGTTCGGCTACACCGAACAACGCTATCTCGCCGAACAGCGGCGCCTCGGGCTGCGGCGCCAGATCGCCGCCACCGTCTCGGCCGGCGTAGAGCCGCCAAAAGTCCTGATCGACGCCATGACCCGCTTCCAGAACGAGCAGCGCTCGATGGAGTACGTCAAGCTCGACGCCGCGCAGGCCGGCACCATCGATCCCCCCTCGCCCGAGGCGCTAGCCACCTATTTCGAGGACCGCAAGACCCAGTTCCGCGCCCCCGAATATCGCAAACTGTCCTTTGTCGTGATCAGCCCCGAAGAGATCGGCAAGTGGATCGAGGTCACCGACGAGGATGCGAAGAAGATTTTCGAACAAAATCGCGACCGGCTCGGCACACCGGAGAAGCGCGAAGTGTCGCAGATGGTGTTTCCCAATGAAGGCGAGGCGCAGGCCGCGCGCGCCCGCATCACCTCGGGCACGTCGTTCGACGACGTCGCCAAGGAGCGCAATCTCAATCTGGCCGACGTCGACCTAGGCATGATCACCAAGAGCGCGATCATCGATCCGGCGATCGCGGATGCGGCGTTCGCGCTGCCATCGGACGAAGTCAGCCAGCCCATTCAGGGGCGGTTTGGCGTGGCGCTGGTCAAGATCGGCAAGATCGAGGCGGGCTCGATGCCGACGTTTGAAAACGTCGCGGCCCAAGTGAAGAAGGAACTCGCAACCGAACGCGCGCGCGCCAAGGTCAGCGACATCCAGAACAAGATGGAAGACGAGCGCTCTGGTGGCGCCAATGTGGTGGAGGCTTCGCAGAAGCTCGGCCTGACCGCCGTCACGATCGACGCCGTCGACCGCTCTGGCCGCAAGCCGGACGGCCAGCCGGTTTCCAACATTCCGCGCGGCCTCGACGTGGTCTCGCAGGCCTTCAACAGCGATGTCGGAGTCGACAACGAGCCGATCCAGTTTGCCGGCGGCTATGCCTGGTACGACGTGCTCGGCATCACGCCCTCGCGCGAGCGCCCGCTCGACGAGGTGCGCAGCCAGGTCGAGGCGAAATGGCGCGAAGACCAAGTTTCGAGCAAGCTGCGGGCGAAGGCCACCGAGATGGTGCAGAAGGTCGAGCAAGGCGGCAGCCTTGCCACGGAGGCGGCTGCGGTCGGATCGAAGGTCGAGACCGCGACCGGCTTCCGCCGCGACGCTTCGCTTTCAGGCGTCCCCACGGCCGCCGTCACGGCCGCGTTCCGGACGGCCAAGGACGGCGTCGGGCAGACGCCGGGCACCGGTGGCAGTGAGTGGATTGTGTACCGCGTCACGGATGTGACCGTGCCGCCGGTCGACGCCGCCTCCGATGAGCTGAAAAAACTGAAGGACACTCTGCAGCGAGGCTTGGCCGACGAACAGGTCGCGCAATACGTGACGAAGATCGAATCCGAGATCGGCACCTCCATCAACCAGGCCGCCTTCGCGCAGGTGACGGGCGCTAACAACTGAGCATGATCGATGACACTCACCTCATCCTGAGGAGCGGCCACTTGGCCGCGTCTCGAAGGATGAACGCCGGGCTTCATGGTTCGAGACGGCGCCGTAGCCATGTTTACGCAGGCTACGTAAACTTGCCTGCGTGCGCCTCCTCACCATGAGGTTTCGATTTTGAAAGCCCAAGCGATGGACGATCTCAAATCTATCATCGGAAAAGTCGCCACCGGCGCGACGTTGTCGCGTGAAGAGGCGGCCTCCGCCTTCGACAGCATGATGTCCGGCGAGGCCACCCCCTCGCAGATGGGCGGGCTGTTGATGGCGCTGCGGGTCCGCGGCGAAACCGTCGACGAGATCACCGGCGCGGTGTCGGCGATGCGCGGCAAGATGCTGCGGGTCGATGCGCCCGCGGACGCCGTCGACGTGGTCGGCACCGGCGGCGACGGCTCCGGTTCGGTCAACGTCTCGACCTGCGCTTCCTTCATCGTCGCGGGCGCCGGCGTGCCGGTCGCCAAGCATGGCAACCGCGCGCTGTCGTCGCGCTCGGGGGCTGCCGACGTGCTGGCTTCCCTCGGCGTCAAGATCGATCTCACGCCCGACCAGGTTGGCCGCTGCGTGGCCGAGGCCGGGATCGGCTTCATGTTCGCGCCCGCGCATCATCCGGCGATGAAAAACGTCGGCCCGACCCGGGTCGAGCTCGCCACCCGCACGATCTTCAATTTGCTCGGGCCACTCTCCAATCCGGCCGGCGTCAAACGGCAGATGGTCGGCGTGTTCTCGCGGCACTGGGTGCAGCCCTTGGCGCAGGTGCTGAAAAATCTCGGCTCCGAATCCGTCTGGGTCGTGCACGGCTCCGACGGGCTCGACGAAATCACCCTCACCGGGCCAAGTTTCGTCGCCAGCCTCGACAACGGCAAGATCACCACCTTCGAGGTGACGCCGGAGGATGCAGGCCTCACTTGTTGCAGCGGCGACGCACTCAAGGGCGGCGATGCGGACGCTAACTCGATCGCGCTCTCGAGCGTGCTCAACGGCAAGCCCAGCCCCTATCGCGACGTCGCGCTGCTGAACGCCGCGGCCGCGCTGATCGTGGCCGGCCGCGCCGGGAACTTGAAGGAAGGCGTCGCGATCGGCGCCAAATCGCTCGACAGCGGCGCGGCGGCGGCCCGGCTGAAACACCTGATCGCGGTTTCGCGCGGCTGACCGCAGGAGCGCCAGAGATGTCCGATATCCTGACCAAGATCGAGGCTTACAAGCGCGAGGAAATCGCAGCTGCCAAGCGGGCACATCCGCTGTCCGAGGTCGACGCCCGCGCCAAGGCGGCCTCGCCGCCGCGCGGTTTTCTGCGCGCGATCCGCGAAAAGCTTTCGCGCGGCGACTACGCGCTGATCGCCGAGGTGAAAAAAGCCTCACCGTCCAAGGGGCTGATCCGTGCCGATTTCGACCCGCCGGCGCTGGCCAAGGCCTATGAGGCCGGCGGCGCGGCGTGCCTGTCGGTGCTGACCGATACGCCCTCGTTCCAAGGCCATCTCGACTTCATGGTGGCGGCGCGCGCGGCTGTGAATCTGCCGGTGCTGCGCAAGGACTTTTTGTTCGATACCTATCAAGTGGTGGAAGCCCGCGCCCATGGCGCCGACTACATCCTGATCATCATGGACGCACTCGACGACGCCAACGCCAGCGATCTCGAGGACGCGGCGATCGCGCTTGGCATGGACGTGCTGATCGAAATCCACGACTGCACCGAGCTCGACCGCGCACTAAAGCTTCGCTCGCCGATGATCGGCGTCAACAATCGCAATCTACGGACCTTCGAGACCACGCTGGCGACCAGCGAGGCGCTGGCGCCGCTGATCCCGCGCGACCGCCTGATGGTCGGCGAAAGCGGCATCTTTACGCCTGCGGACCTAGCCCGGCTCGAACGCGTCGGCATGTCGACCTTCCTGGTCGGCGAAAGCCTGATGCGGCAGGCTGATGTAACCGCGGCAACCCGCGCTTTGCTGGCACGCACCGATAGCCCGCGCGCCACCGGGACCGGCTAGCAGATGGCGGGCAAGGCGTCCAAGGACAAGGCTTCCAAAGGCGGCTCCGCCCTCACCCATATCGATGCGTCGGGCGAAGCGCGGATGGTCGACGTCTCGGCCAAGGCCGCGACCGAGCGTACCGCGGTGGCCGAAGGGCGCGTCATCATGACCAAGGCGACGCTCGAACTGATCGTCTCCGGCAACGCCAAAAAGGGCGACGTGCTGGGCGCGGCCCGCATCGCCGGCATCATGGCCGCCAAGCGCACCTCGGAACTGATCCCGCTGTGCCACCCGCTGGCGCTGTCCAAGGTCACCCTCGACATCACGCCCGACAAAAAGCTGCCCGGCTGCATCGTCCGCGCCACCGTCAAGGTCACCGGGCCAACGGGGGTCGAGATGGAAGCGCTGACGGCGGTGTCGGTCGCGTGCCTCACGATTTACGACATGATCAAGGCGGTCGAGCGCGGCGTTTGCATCGAAGGCATCCATCTCGTCGAGAAAATCGGCGGCAAATCCGGGCATTATCGCGCAGGACGATGAGCTGACCGGCGGCGCTGTTGTCACGGGTGTGTGACTGGCGCGGCGGGGAATGCGCGCCGTACGCGCGGGGTTGCACCCTTCAGGACCTTCACAAGGAGGAATCCGATGGCGATCTACAGGCTTCTTGGTGCGGCGGCTGCGTTGGCGGTGATGACGGCACCTGCAACGGCCCAGCAGGTCATGGGCGAACCCGGCTATTGCGCGTTCTACTATCCGAACGCCAATTGCCAGAACAAGGGCCCGGGCAATCCCTATACCGGTGACGCCTGGCTGCGCCTTAACCAGGGCGGACCCATGGCGGGCAGCCCGCATCCGGACCGCATCGTGAAAAAGCGCGCGTACCGATCCCAGACGTCCATGCAGTGACGGCAGGCCGGGATTTGCACAGTCCGTAAGTTCGCAACCTCTGCAATTGATCGGCGGACCGCAACCATGCGGTCCGCGGATTTTTTTGCGCGACCAAACCAAGCCGGTTCCATCGTCGAACGGCGGACCGCCGTGGTTGCCGGCGGAACCCTCCGCCACCCGCCTAACGCTTCATTAACCAGACTTCCTAACGTCAATTCCATCTCGGCGCGATATCGAATCCATGGGCCGGGAGTTGAGAGAACTCCGCTTCCGGAAAGTTCATTTCTCGGCAGCGATCGCGTTCCATGGCTTCGACCGGCATCAGTTCATTCAGGATTGCCTCCGCGTTTCGCGGCGGCCCGATCCGCTGGCTGATCCTGGGCGGCACGCTCCTGATCGTCGCCATCGCCCTCGGCGCGACCGTCATGGCCGGCAATTTCCGCGAGCGCGCGCTGCGCAATAGCGAACGCGAGCTGGAAAATACCGTGCTGCTGCTGGCGCGCCATTTCGACCAGCAACTCGAAGACTTCCAGGTCGTGCAGAAGGACCTGATCGCGTTCATGCGCTCCAGCGGGATCGCGACCGCGGAAAACTACAAGCGCCGGATGTCCGGCCACGACATCCATCTGATGCTGAAATCCAAGATCGAGGCGCTGTCGTATGTCGGCGGCGTCAACGTCTTCGACGCCGAAGGCAATTTGATCAATGCATCGGCCGGCTGGCCGATGCCCACCGTCAACGTGGCGGACCGCCCCTATTTCAGGACTTTCAGGTCCAGCCCGCAATCGCCGGAGATGCTGGTCGAGCCGGTCTACAGCCGCATCACCGGCGTCTGGACCACGGTGATCGCACGCAAGATCACGGGGCCGAAAGGCGAATTCCTCGGCGCCATCGGCCGCGGCATCGAGACCATCAACTTCGAAAGGTTCTTCGCAACCGTGGCGCTCGGCCCCGGCGCTTCCATCGCCATGCTCCACAGCGACGGCACGCTGCTTGCCCGTTACCCGCATGTGGCTGACATGATCGGCCAGAACTTGAAGACCGGCCCGGCCGCCCAGCGGCAGGTCTTCGAACTGGCCCGCAGCACCTCGCGCCTCACCAGTCTGATCGACGGCGAGGACCGGCTGATCTCGTCCCGCGCGCTGACGAATTTCCCAATCGTCATCGTCGCCACGACCACGATGTCGGCCGCGCTCGCGGACTGGCGCGAGCAGATCGGGATCCTGATCGCGATCGCCGGGCTTTCCGTGCTGGCGATCGCGGCCCTGCTGCTTGTTGTCGTCCGCAAGCTTTCGCATCAGCACCGCGCCTCGAAGCAGCGGCTGTCGCTGGAAAAGCAGCGCCTCGACACCGCCGTCAACAACATGACGCAAGGCCTCTTGCTGTTCGATGCGACACAGCATCTCGTCATCTGCAACAGGCGGTATCTCGAGATGTACGGCCTCTCGGCCGAAATCGTGAAGCCGGGTTGCAGCTTTCGCGACGTGATCGCCCACCGCAAGGACATGGGCTCGTTCGTCGGCGACATCGATCAATACCTCGAGGTGGTGCTGCGCGACATCTGGCACCGCAACGCCATGGTCATATCGACGCCCGACGGACGCTCCATCCAGGTCGTCAACGAGCCGGTGCCGGACGGCGGATGGCTGGCCACCCATGAAGACATCACCGAACGCCGCCGCGCCGAAGAGCGCATCACCCATCTCGCCCATTACGACGCGCTGACCGAGCTGCCGAACCGCACCCTGTTCCACGAACGGCTCAAGCGCGAACTGTCTCACGCCGCGCCAGGCCGGCAACTGGCGGTGCTCTATATCGACATCGACGAATTCAAGAGCGTCAACGACTCGCTCGGCCACATGATCGGCGACGAGCTTCTGAAATCGGTCGCCGCCAGCCTCGCTGCTTGCGCGCGCAAATCCGATTTCGTGGCCCGGCTCGGCGGCGACGAGTTCGCCATCATTCAGACCGGGATCGACGATATCGACGACGTGATGATGCTCGTCAGCCGCATCTTCCAGGCGATCCGCTCGCCCTATCAATGCCTCGGCCATCAGGTGACCACCGACGCCAGTATCGGCATCGCGATGGCACCGCGCGACGGTTCCGATATCGACCAGATCCTGAAAAACGCGGATCTGGCGATGTACGCGGCCAAGGCCGCCGGCCGCCGCACCTATCGCTTCTTTGAAACCGACATGGAGGCCGAGGTCCGCGCCCGCCGCAGCCTGGAAATGGACCTGCGCCAGGCGCTCGTCGACGGCGGCTTCGAGGTCTACTACCAGCCCTGTCTCGGCCTGCAGACCAACGCGATCACCGGCTGCGAGGCGCTGGTGCGCTGGCGCCATCCGCAGCGCGGCATGATTTCGCCCGCCGAGTTCATCCCGCTTGCCGAGGACACCGGCCTGATCAACCAGCTCGGCGAATGGGTGCTGACCACCGCCTGCAGGGAAGCCGTGAGCTGGCCCGGCAATATCCGGCTCGCGGTCAACGTCTCGCCGGTTCAATTCAGGAGCGGCACGCTGGCGCTGAAGGTGATGGCGGCGCTGGCCGAATCCGGTCTTGCCGCCAGCCGGCTCGAGCTCGAGATCACCGAGGCCGTGCTCATCCGCGACGACGAAGCGGCGCTCGCCGTTCTGCACGACCTTCGCTCCATCGGCGTCCGCATCGCGCTCGACGATTTCGGCACCGGCTATTCCTCGCTGAGCTATCTGCAGCGTTTTCCGTTCGACAAAATCAAGATCGACCGATGCTTCATCACCGACATCGCCGAGCCGGAAGGCTCGTCCAGCATCGTGCAGGCGGTGGTGACCATCGCCGCCGATCGCCGCATGACCACGACCGCCGAAGGCGTCGAGACCGAGCAGCAGCGCGACCTGCTGCGCGAACTCGGTTGTTCGGAAATGCAGGGCTATCTGTTCAGCCCGCCGAAGCCGGCGGCCGATATCAGGCCCCTGCTGTTTGCGGATCGACCGGGCCCCGACGCGATACAGCCGAGCCGGGCGAGCCGGCGCAAGCCGGTGGCGCGGACGGCGTGACGCGATAGTGCTTCCGGCATACACCGATTGCCGTGATTGCGAGCCAACGGTCTCGCAAATGCGCGCCCGATGACAGGCCGCGCGAAACGCGCCAACACAAATTGTTGATGCGGTGAAGTTGCTCCACATAAAAGCTTTTGGTTGCGTCTACGGTACGCGGGCGTAGCCTCCCCGCGGCCAGGCTGCTCCATCCAGGATGGACACCATCGCTAAAGCATGAAAATTCCGTCGGGCGATTGCTCCATCCAAGTGCACGGACCAATTCCATCCAACGTGAAGACGGGATCTCGAAAACCGCGGTTAACTTGCCAATATCAAAATCACCACGGAGTGTGAACTGCTTCATCTACGACCGCATACGACCTCAGATATAAGACATCTGCAAACTCAACCTAATATTATCTGCGCCTCTACTATTATCTGCGCTTATCGTGCCCGCCTCTGCGGGAGACAGAAATAAACTTCGATAACAAGGCCTTGAAGAAGAAGCTGGACGGCCGCGCGGCCATCCAGCGACCGCTCATGCTCAATATCGGTCTAATTCACAGGAGGTCTGCAATGTCGATCCACAAATCCAAAAAGCCATCACGCCGCGGAAGCCACAGCGAAAGCGAAAGCGAAGGCTGCGGGTGCATGCCGGCAGCGTCCGATACGATGGCCGGCGAAACCGATACCCTCTACCGGATGCCCGGCAGCGAGGATCACGGCAACAGCATACCGTCGGCTGTCATGCACGCGAACGACGACGAGCATGATGGAGGCATGCCCGGAGGAGGAATGGAGGCTCGCGACGAGGACACGGACGACGGCATGCCCGGCGGCACGATGGGCGGCGGTGGCGGTAGCGGTAGTGGCGGTGGAAGCGGCGGCGGCGGAAATGGCGAAGGCAACACGCCGCGTACGCGCAACTGTGGGACCATGGAAGTGCACCGCCGGCTGTTGTCGCAGGATCCATCCTACGCACGCGCCAGGGACGATATCGAAAACCATGCCCGCCTCTTCCAGGAAGGCCTGGTCGCGGCGCGGCCGGGAGTCACCCGTATCCCGGTAGTCGTGCATGTGGTTTGGAACACGGCTGCGCAAAATATCTCGGACGCGCAGATCGCCAGCCAGATCGATGTACTCAATCGCGACTATCGTCGCACCAACCCGGACGTCAGCAGCACACCGGCTGTGTTCCAGCCGTTGACGGCGGACGCCAGGGTAGAGTTCTTCCTTGCCAATATCGATCCGAACGGCGCTCCCACCAACGGGATCACCCGCCGGCAGACGACCGTTACGTCGTTCAGTTCCAACGATGCGGTCAAGTCTCAGGCAAGCGGCGGCACCGACGCATGGCCCGCGGAGCACTATCTTAACATGTGGGTCTGCCCACTCGGAGGCGGGTTGCTCGGCTACGCGCAATTCCCCGGCGGACCAGCCGCGACCGACGGCGTGGTCATTCTTCAGTCGGCATTCGGCACCATCGGCACGGCCGCCCCGCCATTCCATCTCGGCCGTACCGCCACCCACGAGATCGGCCACTGGTTGAACCTCAACCACATCTGGGGCGATGACGGGACCGGCTGTTCGGGCACGGACAACGTGGCGGACACGCCCAATCAGGCGGGAGCCAACACCGGCAAGCCGGCGTTCCCGCACGTCTCCTGCAGCAATGGGCCCAACGGCGACATGTTCATGAACTACATGGACTATGTCGATGATCCCGCGATGTTCATGTTCACCGCGGGCCAAGTCGCCCGCATGCAGGCCTGCCTCGATGTTGCGCGGAGCTCGATCGGCACAGCCGCCGGCGGCGCTGCTGCGCGGGCGAGTTCGTCGCCGGTGGTGTCGTGGGGTGCGAACCGGATCGACGCCTTCGTGCTGGGCAGCGACCGCGCGCTCTATCACAAATGGTGGAACGGCTCCGCATGGGGTCCGTCCGTCACCGGCTATGAGGCGATGGGCGGCGTCTGCACGAGCGTGCCGCAGGCGGTCGCCTGGGGCGCAAACCGCCTCGACGTGTTCGTCACCGGCACCGACAGCGCGCTGTACCACAAATGGTGGAATGGCTCGGCCTGGGGTCCTTCCCTCACCGGCTACGAGAACATGGGCGGCGTCTGCGTCGGCGATCCGCGCGTGATCTCCTGGGGTCCCGACCGGCTCGACGTCTTCGTGCTCGGCACCGACCGCGCGCTCTATCACAAATGGTGGAACGGCTCGGCATGGGGTCCGTCGCTCACCGGTTATGAGCGCATGGGCGGCATCTGCATGAGCCAGCCGGAAGTGGTGGCATGGGGTCCGAACCGGCTCGACGTGTTCGTGATCGGCACCGACCGGGCGCTCTATCACAAATGGTGGAACGGCTCGGCATGGGGCCCGTCCCTCACCGGTTACGAGCGCCTGGGCGGCGTCTGCATGTCGGCGCCGCGGGCGGTGGCCTGGGGTCCGGACCGGCTCGACGTGTTCGTCACCGGCACCGATGGCGCGCTGTACCACAAATGGTGGAACGGCTCGGCATGGGGGCCTTCCCTCACCGGCTTTGAACGCATGGGCGGCGTCTGCGTCGGCGACCCCGAAGTGGCGACGTGGGGTCCGAACCGGCTCGACGTGTTCGTGATCGGCACCGACAGCGCGCTGTACCATAAATGGTGGAACGGCTCGGCCTGGGGTCCTTCCCTCACCGGCTACGAAAATATGGGCGGCGTCTGCACCTCCAGACCCCGCGTCACGGCATGGGGACCGAACCGGCTCGACGTGTTTGTCACCGGCACCGACAGCGCGCTGTATCACAAATGGTGGAACGGCTCGGCCTGGGGTCCTTCCCTCACCGGTTACGAGTACATGGGCGGCGTCATCTCGGCCTTCCGCGAGCAAACGCCATCCAAGATCCCGCGTATTCGCCACGTAGCCTAGAAGCCCGTGAGCCAACGGTCGCGCGAATGCGCACCCGATGACAGGCTCCGCGATATGCGGGTATAAACCGAAACCCGGATGTTGCTTCCTTTCTACGCTCCTGTGCCACGGCGGACATATCGCTCATCCGAGCTATGCTTGCTGATCCGGCGTTGCCTCAAACCGGGCAAGCGCGGGCCGATGCCGTCCGAACCGGAGAGCCGTCGGTGAGCGAGATCTTCGAAACGGCAGTCCAGCACTCACCGTAAATCGTAATTCGATTGTGAAATGGGACACAGACAGGAGTCTTTCAGTCTGGTTGTGTTAGTGGATGCGGTCTCGCAAGCGCGTTGCGCCATGAAGCACGCAACTCCGCTACGGGCCGTCCGTTTTCGTTTTAGGAGAATCGTCATGCGCGGTTTCAATCGCACGGCCACTGTTATGTGCGCCACTCTCATTCTTGAGTCCACCTTGAGCGGGTGAACCAAAGGTTTCGCGTGCGCTGAATATCGCGTACAGGGATTTTCTGGGCCCCGCCGGCGACGGACGGGGCTTTTCTATTTCTCTTTTCTCCCCACTACCGCCCGGCGGTGCCCCTGTGAAGAAGGACAGGGGTCATGTGGTACTTTTGGCCCGATTTAGCGTTTGATCTTGTCAAGGGGCTGGTAGCCGGAGGCGCTTCTCTGGCGCTTCAAGCGGTCGCCCCTGTGACGCTTCGCGCCTTGAGGCGGTTTCGAGCACGTTGGTCTGCTCGGAAAGCCGCAAGAAAAGCAGGCACCGACACGTCAGCAAGTGGCCCGCATGAGCACAGCGATAAGCGCGGATAAACCAAAAACCCGGATGTCGCTTCCGCCTACGCTCCTTGAGCTACCGGCGGACAAGTCGCGCATCCGGGCTATGCTTGCTAGAGCCGCGCCTTGATCGAAAGCTGTACCCGAAACGTCCTAAATCCCTCGATCTCGGGAAACAGGTTGGCTACTTCGCGCGAGGCAAGCACGACGGCGGCCGGGACTTCGCCGCTGATCAGCCGCTCGATCGCACTGGATTTGACTTCGCTGAACTGGACTTCGGCGGCTCCCGCGGCCATCAGCGCGGCGCTGACGCGGCCGCTCGAGGCGGATTGCTTCTCCGTGATCGCGATGCTCTTGTTGTTCAGGTCGGACAATGAATTGATCTCGGGGCGCGTCAGCACGAGCGCGATCATATTGTCCGGATCATCGAGCGATACGGATGCGGCCTTTCCGATCTCCCTGGCCTTGCTGGGAGCCATAGCGGGAGTGGGCGCGGCAGGCTCGGCGACAACATCAAGCGTCGCCGGCGGCGGCAATACAACCTCAGCCTTCGCCTCGGGCTTGACCTCGGGTGCCGGTACCTTGGACGCAGGTGCCTCGGCAGGCCGCGGCGCGGTGATGGCGGCTGTCTGTGCCGGCTGTCCGGCGCTCTCCACCTTGGGCTCCGGCTTTTGAACTGCGGCGGTCTCACCCACGACCTTTTCCGGAGTAACGGCTGCCGTGGCCGCCGGCATATCCTTCGCCGGCGCTGAAGGTGCGGGTTTGGCAACGGCGATCTTCTTGCTGTTCGACGCCTTGTTACCGGGCGTTCTGCTATTCGAGGCCGTCTTGCCGGCGTGCGGCGCGGCGCGGGCAACCGGCGCGGCATGTTTTGCCGCACGCGGGCGGGCCACGGATTCTATCCGTTCGATTTCCGGTTCGGCCGGCACCGCGACGCTGATCTCGCGTTCCTCGTGGCGCCGGGCCGACTGTGCCCGGTAAGACCAGTCCATATAGGCCTGGCACGCGCGGCTGCACGGCTGTCCATCAATATACACGACGCCGGGTGAATCGAGCGGTTCTGCCTGCAGGGCTCCAGTTGAACCGAGGAACAGGATCAGGGTCAGCAAAGTCCAATTTCTCGACATGACTACTCCGTTTGAACGCGCATGGTGTGCGGCCCGAGCTACGATTGGATCGAGTTGGAGTTTCAAAAAAACGAGGTCTTGTTGCCGGATCGCTGCTCTGGCCTTGAGGATGCCTTTTCAGCGGCCGCCGCGCGCCACAAATGCGAAATGAATTGTCTGCGATGCAAGTAGCCAGCAGCCCGCATGAGCACAGCGATATACGGGGATGAACCAAAAAACCCCGGATATCGCTCCGCTCATCCGGGCTACGCGCGCTGCGCCAGTATCCAGAAGGCCTTGTGTCATGACGATGATCCAGCCATGGATTAACCGTCCGCAACGCCATGATATGGATGTATTCTTGACGTGGGCATGTCGCCGTCGCCTGCAAGAGGAGGTCATCGCATGGATGAATTGTCGCGTCGCGACTTGGTGACGGTCGCCGCGATCACCATGGCATCCACCGTTGCGTTCGCAGGCGCCTCGCTTATGTCGACCGCCCGTGCCGCTGACTTTCCGACGCGCTCCATCACGCTGGTCGTGCCGTACCCGGCCGGCGGCGGCGTCGATGCGATGGCGCGCGTGGTGGCGCAAAAGCTGTCGGACGCTTTCCGCCAGACCGTGACCGTCGACAACCGCGGCGGTGGCGGGGGCACCATCGGCACGCGCGCGGTCGCACGCGCCGCGCCGGACGGCTACACGCTGCTGCTCGGCCACACCGGGACGCTGTCGATCAACCCAAGCCTCTACACCAGGCTCGACATGGACCCGCGCAAGGATTTCGCGCCGATCGGCCTCGTCGCCTCGATGCCGGTGGCCCTGCTCGCCCATCCGTCGTTTCCTGCGAAGACGGTCGCCGAATTGATCGCGCTTGCGCGGAAGGCGCCGGGCACACTCAATATCGGCACGTCGCCTGTCGGCACCGGCGGTTACATGTGCGCCGAACTGTTCAAGGCCGAGGCCGGGATCGATATCGCGATCATCCCCTACAAGGGCACGGCACCGGTCATGAACGATCTGCTCGGCGGCCACGTGCTGGTCGCGTTCGGCGTGCTGCCGCCGGCACTGGGCAATATCGCGGCCGGCCAACTGCGCGTCATCGCCGTCACCAGCAAGACGCGCTTCTCGCTACTGCCCGATGTGTCGACTTTCGACGAGTCGGGACTGCCCGGCTTCGAAGCCGTGTTGCATTACGGGCTGCTTGCGCCGCACGGCACGCCACCTGAGATCATCGAGATCCTCAGCGCCGAGTTGCGCAAACTCGGCAACGATCCGGAGGTGCAGAAACGCATTCGTCTCGAAGGCGGCGATCCCCTCGGTTCGACGCCGGCCGAATATGCCGACGACATCGATCGGGAAGAAAAGAAGTGGAGCAAGCTCGTCCATCAGCTCGGGCTGAAGGTGGAATAGCGCCGGTCTCTAGCGCACCACTCGTTCGGGCTTTGCCGATGGCGCGTCAAATTTCGCATTACGGTGACACCCATTAGCCGGCCGGTCGTCAAGATGCAGAGGAATTTTTTTTGGCAGCGCCAGCTGCCAACGTCTTTCATTGGTCGCTTCCAGCTGCTGTGTTCGTACCGCGCCCGTTTCTTCG
>Ga0307510_10001747_pt1 | contig 24224 bp, 10 predicted proteins | sample 12_EM_MG_FD_207224 | JGI IMG/M metagenome (GOLD analysis project Ga0307510, IMG submission 207224) | Populus trichocarpa ectomycorrhiza microbial communities from riparian zone in the Pacific Northwest, United States - 12_EM | ecosystem: Host-associated > Plants > Roots > Unclassified | place... | reverse complement strand
GAACAATAGTGTCACCATAATGACATAACATAAATATGTTGTAAGATATTCTATAAAAAAAAATTAAACAAATCAAATCCTAGTTAATTGGATGTAATTTTAACTAAATTGCATCACAATCCTAATTGGCAAAATTCATAGCAAATTCAATCAAATTCCTAAAATTTAATACAAAAGCATACTTGACCAAAATTAAACATAATTCATTATATTAAATCTAATTGATATTTAAATGCATTAAATCAAATCCAAATTCATTCAAATTAAAACAATTCAAAAAAATATATTAAATTCAACAACTAATCCATAATTCAATACAACGTGTAATTCATCATAATTGTACTTCATCCATGCTCTATTGCATGAAATCATCAAGCATAGTTGATAACATTATTAGTTGATTCCAACAATCTACATAAAATCTCTAATTCGACAACTTATCCAAAATTCACGGCAACACATAATTAATTGAAATAATTAATTTGTAATTAATTTAACTTATTTTCATGTTCAACTATATCAAGTCAACCATAATTGATGGTATTCATAGCTAATTTATCATTAATAAAACAAACCTTAAATTCAACTTAAACCCTAAACAATGATTTCATTTCAACTAAACTAAGCACAAGTTCATAGCAATGTAGTATGTTTACTTTGCTTGTAGAACTAGAAAGAGGGTTGAGGTGGCGGGAGTAAAGGTGGTGGCAAATTTGAAGAGAAAAACATTATAGGATACTTGAAGACTAAGATGAATTTGATTTTTGAGTGTTTTAAAAGCAAAAAAACAAGTGATTGATGTGGTTTTTAGATAAATGAGGGCAGAGAACATGAGTTTAAATTTCACAACATGTTGTGCTTATGAAGCGTGACAACTATTTTGTCACGTTTAAAAATAGCAACATTTAATAAATGTCATGCTTTAAAAGTAAGATAATGTGAAAATATGCTATTTTGCCAAAAAAAATTTCAGATGATGTTATTCTGAAAAGATTTTTTAAATTATTGTGCTAATTTAAAAAAATAAAAAAAACCTTACATCTTAATTCAAAATTTGCAAAATAAAAATGAATTATATCATTCAAATTAAAGGTTTTTCTTATAGAAAATACATATTTTGCATCCCTAAAAAAGCAATGAACTATATTTTTCACTCCAACACTTTCCTTATCGGCACCCCCTCCCAAAACCCTAGGTATGCACGTATTCGTGAACATGAAGATGGTCGTGCTCCTTTTTGTTACCCAGACGGATTTTCCTGCTTATCTGTCGAATTCATCAATTAGCTTGTAAGATCACGCAATAAAAAACCCTAAAGCTACAACAATTGAGTAAGATTTCCCATCAAAGGTAGCTTCGAGCTTGCATTCAGGAATATCCCATTATAATTGAGAATGCTTTAAAATTGAAGACACCTTGTTGCCAGCATTGTTGGCCCTCCTTTTGGTTGAGACATGTGGCCTATGAACACCATCCATGTGTCCAAAACTTGCTAATTCCTTCCAAGATTGAACCTTTACAATGCCATTGGTCGACTTCATTACTATAAATGAAAAAAATTAATTTAATTTTCATAGTTTGATATACAATTTTTTTTTCGACTAAAAATTAAAAAAATAATATTTACATGGAAAAAAAATGAATACATATTTGAGAATGGCTCCAAACTAGATCCGCATATGCTATACCAAATGATATTTTTTTACGTATTTGAGAATATAGTTATGATTATTTTTTAAAATATTTTTTTTATTAAAAAATATATCATAATAATATTTTTTATTTTTAATATTGATGCATCAATCCAATTTAAAAATATAAAAAATAATTTTAAATAAAAAATAAATTATCACAAAATTTTATTTTATCCGCACTCCCAGAGAGAATCTTTGCGTCTCCGCCGACAGGACTTTGACGTATGCTGTTAGGCACTCTGAACTAATTAATAATAATAAACCATTATCTATCTATCTACCTACAGTCCTTTTCTTTTCTTTCTTTACCAGAGAAAACCTAATCCCTTGCCTACGCGTGAAATTTTCAAAGGGATAAGCAGAGATGTGACTTTCGCGGCCTTCATATCATTCGTGCACCGTACGATTTTTTAACTTTGGACCAAAAACATCACGTGAAGAGTTTGTCTTGCTCCGTTCTACATCGCCTGAGCTGACTGTCGTGTAAGTTTCAAACAAGTAGGTGTCAAAGCATTTATGATGAACAACATCAAAGTAATTACTTTTATCTATTCATTTATCTTTTACAATAAATAAAATAATACTTGGATAAATTAATCATGTAATTGATTTACTCGAGATATCCAAAAATCTAAAACATGTTCAATTGTGTTTTTTTTTTTTTTTTGTTTAGATTAAAATTAGATGAGTTATATATAATTCTTTTTTTATTGATTCAATTTAACGAAAATTTAGATTTTTATTTTTCATATTTTCATGATTTTGATTAAAATATTATTATAGTATTTTAGTGAATTTGGCTTCCTATTTTCTTTTTTCTTTTATTAAATTCCATATTCATTATATTTTTGGTGCTCTTGTTTAAATGAATTTGCTTTCAAATCAAATTCTAATGTGTATCTTAAAATTAATAATGTGAAAACGTTTTTTTAAGAAATTAATTGAAAAACTATCTATAGTTTTGGAGGTGAAGCTTACAAAATATAAAGACATTTTCCTTAAGTTTTCTTAACTAAGATAGATGGAATTGCCTTAATAAAAACATTATTTTTACTTATTAATCAAAATCAAAATTAAAAAAATATTATAACACTAAAACAAGTTCAGAAATATCATTAAACAAATAAAACAAGCTAGAGGTGTGTCTCATGAACATCACCTACTAGGTTAGTAAAGGATTATACTTTCCTAAAAATCATAATAGTTACTGCCCCTTTTTCCTTCAAAAAATCAATTTTTTGCTCAATCTTTAACTTATCCCTTTAACTCTTAAATGTCAAACAATAAACTTGATTGCTAATGAACTTCAAGAATAAGCTTTCTCCCCTTCTATTCCTCTTCTTTTTTGCCTTGATTTTCCAAGGGATATTTATAGGGTTTCAAGCTAGGATTTTGATCAAGGTTTGATCATAATCAATCAATGCTTGACCCTTTGATCCAAATATAAGGCTTCGTTAGAGCAACTCTGACATCATCATCATTGAAGACCACTTGAAGTTGGTAGAGGAGGTGCACACTTTTCATTTGAATCAAACCTTGATAGATTTGGAGGGTCTGTATCTTCACATTCATCTGTTTGAATGTGCCAACTCGATTGACTAGATTCTGTCAATGTAATGATGGTTGATCAGGGACAAGATGTTGTTAAGTTTATTGAAGAAAATAAAATGTAAATGTTTGATGGGAGTAGTTGTTCTTTTTGAAAGGGGTGTTTCTCAGTCAAATGGTGAAAGTTACAACCCCTAAGGTGGTTGGAGACGCCACATTCATTCGCTGAAGATGCCTACTCGATTAGGCAAAATCATCAAAGAAGAAGATAAATAGTAGTCAAACGACGCGTTGTCTAGGTTAAATCCTAAAAATTAGGGTTTTTAATATGGGATTTTATAAATTTCACTTTAGTCCATGTTCTTGTAATTTTTTTTATTACACCCGTAATTGCCTTCCAACTTTTAATTTTATGCAATTTCTCCCTGTCAAACTCAATTGCCAACCCTAAAGTTCCCTAAAGTTCAGTGCCTTTCTCAATTTTGTCCTTAGTTCTTGATTTATGGAAATTAACCCTCAATTGACCATCAAATTTTTAATTTTCTTCAATTTAGCCCCTGATTTTGTCGATTTAAGTCCCTAAAGTCTTGTGTATTTTACGGTTTAGTTCTTGGTTTTGAATTTCTTCAATCAAGTTCCTAATTACTTATCAAACTTCAATATTTATGCAATTAAGTCCTTGATTTGACCAAATTAGCTATTCAAAATTGCAATCAACCCTAGACTTCAATTCCTTTCAATTAAAGCCCAAATAGAATTCAAAAACCAATTTTACTTGCAATTAAACCCTCAATAAATTCAATTAAACCATGAAAATCCCAATTGAGTTATTAAAACATCCAATTTTAAATTTTTCTTCTCAAATTGGATTTTTCTTGTTAATAGGGTTTTCATCAGTCAAAAATTAAACTGTCAATTTTTTAACTTTAGGTATTTTGATCCTTCTCAACCAATACTTGGCAATTTTCTAGACATTCTTCATATTCCTCCCATTGATGTATATTGTTTTTTATTTTTCCAACTTTTTTTTTATATTTTGTATCTTTTTTGTATATTTATATAGGATCTAAAAATGGATAACAACACCCATATAGATGTTTTTTGGGCCTTTTTAAGAGGCTTAGAGGAACTTATAGAGGGTGAAGCTCGTACTTAGAAAGTTTCTTCTAAGTGGCTAGGGGACAGACTCGTGTTGACGCTCATACTTAGAAAAGTTTCTAAGTGGCTAGGGAAACATACCAGTGTTAACTCCTATACTTAAAAACATTTTTAAGAGGCGAAGGGGTCAGATCTATGAAGGGTGTGTTATTGAACCAAGAAGACTAAGTTCATCACTTGGAGAGTGGTCATATTGGAGTGTGGAAGGTATGTGACCTTCCTAGGATGACATTAGGTATGAGAGCTCTTAATTATAGAATCATCTCATCAAAGAGTGGGAGATATGTAGCCTCCATAATGATAGCGCGGGGGTTTGGAAGCCTCCCACTGAAGAGTGTGGGAGTTATGTGATTTCCCTAGCATTGTCATGAGGTATAGGAGTCCCTCCACTATAGAGTAATTATTTTTTAAGAGTGGGTGGTCTATGGTCTTTTTGACGATATAATAGGGTATGTGAGCCCCTACTTGAAAGAAGTTGTACCTAAGAGTCAGAGATCCAAAATCATCCATGAAGATAATATAAAGCCTAGGAGCTCTATTGGAAAGTCATGTCAGTCCGATACTGCATTGAAGATGGTAGGAGATCCAAGATTAATCATTAATGAATTGGCGAGAGGCGTTTTGGCATCACCCACGGAATGTTTTAGTCTGAGACTACACTAGAGAATAGAGGATCTAAGATCAACCCTTAGCAAATTAGTGAAAGGCCCTTAAGCATCACCTAAAGAATATTTCAGACTGAGATTGCATTGGAAAATAGGGGATCCAAGATTAGCCCTTGGTAAATCAATGAGAGGCTCTTTGACATCACTTAGAAAATATGTCAATTCGAGACTGCACTGGAGAATAAAGGATCCAAAATCAACCCTTAGTGAATTAGAGAGAGGCTATTATGCATCAACTAAAGAATAATGTTATTGCAATAGAGAGACCTCATACTTATCCTTTGAAGATTATGGGGTTATTTCCCTAGAAAGACCAAGTCAACCTTCATTGGAAAGTATCTAGAAGCCCCTAGTGGAGATCTATAGATAGAGAATGTGTGTTAGAGATACATTGTTTTTATTTCAAAAATAAACTTGCATTCTTATTGAGGATTATACATCATGAGGTGATTTATGTGATTTAAGTGATAGGTATAAGGAGGTTTTTAGGAGGAACATGTTTTAGAGGTGGAGCCAAGGTGTTTGATTTGACTTCCATAATAACTTTGAATTGGTGATCTTATTTTGATTCAAAAGAGATATAAATCCTTAGGATACATCAAATGCTCATGGGTTAGTCCCTCATGGTTCTTCCTTGATCTTTCATTTATACTAGGAGAATGATTTCACTTGGAAGGTCCATTATGTTGATTGTCCTTGTAGAAACAAAGAGGCTTGTGTCATGGTAAACTAACCCCTTCCACCCGTATATGATTTTTCATAACTTATTTCACCTTGAGTAAACTTTTATCTTGTAAGGTATAATTTTTTTTCTCTAGAGAGCATGCTTTTTTACCCCTCTTATTAAGGCATCTAAGGCTAATGGCTCAAGTAATTATTATACCTTTAGTATTTTCTTATTGAACCTCTTCAAATATACCAGTATAAACTCGCCCTCTTGTTAGATAACACCAAATAGCTACGTGGAGCTTTTCTTGGCGTGTATGCTGGTGTTGAAGCATGTCACTAGCTTGGTGCAGAGGTCATTGAACCCTTCAATAGAGCTTGGCTCTAAATTATTGTATCATGCACACACAGACCCCTAGAAAGTTATGGGAAGGATTTTACACATTAAGTCATTGTCTTGGATGACCAACTCTAAGCTACCGTGCATGTTTTTTACATGCTCTCTTAGGTCGGCTAGGTCATCATAGTTGTCCAGGCTTATTTTTATGGAAATATAGTCCTTAGATAATCAAGTGTTCAATACTCATTAGGATAATGGAGAACCCCTCTACTAATAGGGGTTATAGTCATTCTCCTAGGTATGCTCATATATAGACCGTCTCTTAGTCCTTTGTATGTTAGGCTCTTGGAATCCCAAGAAGTTTAGCATGGAACAACAGTTACAATAACTAGTTTTCATCTCACGGTAGCTAAAAGGAGTGCATTCAAAATACCGGCTATGTACATGGGTATCGCAATGGCACGAGCAATCCCTTGAGGGACTCTCATGAATGTCATTTTACCTAGTCTCCTTTTGATAATGTAATTTGTCTATGGGCACCTAGCACGCCCGGTAGCTGTGGCGCTAAGGGGTTGTGAGTTGTTGAAGGTGTCAAGACTTGTTAGGGTGGCAAGGTCTGATTTTACATCTAGATTGCCAACACGACCTGAGTAAAGAGTCGCGTCTGAATGGAGAGTTCTTGAAGGTCTAGTTGGGTAGAAGTGTTTACGGTAACGAGTAGATTTGTCTGACATTCTGGCTCAAGTGTGTCTTGGTTGTGTGTCTGGAATGACATGGAAATGTCAAAAACAAGTTTTATATGAACAATTGATGGATTTTTTATATGAGTTCCAACAGACTATCAAATAATGAGGTCTTAAAATATCCAAATACCTTAAGAATAATGCTTATATGTTGGATAATTAGTTCATCTTTTATTTCAAGCAATCTGATTCATTCTCCCTAGCCAAGGTGTTTGATGGCTTGATATGAAAAACTCAAGTGATTGGTAGCTGGTAGTTGGTGGTGCATGGTAAGTCAGGATGGCTGGTACCTGTAAAATATACTTTATTGTAGATTTAGGCAGTGTTTGGGAACGCGGTTCAACCTGCGTTCCCAAAAAATTTGAAATTGTTTTTTTTGTTTTTGCTAAAATTTAATATGGTTTGTACGTTTTAGATCGTTTTGATGTGCTGATGTCAAAAATGATTTTTAAAAAATGAAAAAACATCATTGGCATGCATTTTAACACGAAAAGTTATTTGAAAAGCACCCGCAACCAGACTGTCAAACACGCTCTTAGGGATTCTCAAATGCTTATCTTTTTAGATAGAAAAAGTATAATGATATTTTTAAAAAATAAACTCTAAAAATATATATTCTAAAAATATTGAAAATAATTCTTACCCTTCATGTTTGCATCAAATATTAAGATCTATTATAATTTATTTGTAAAAAGATCCTTACAACTAACCTAATTATTATTTTTTTTGTTTGATGCATATGAGTTCTATGATTCCTACGCATCAAAGATTCAAATCTATTATAATTTATTTGTAAATAAAATCCTCACAAAATATTTTTTGTTTAATGCATATTCCATTATAAAATAAAATAAAACATAATATTAAAAATTAATTTAAAAACAAATAACATGAACCGTCTCTTAAAATACATTAGATATTATTTATAAAAAATAATTTTTGAATGTCAGTTATAATTTATTTTTTATTTTTTATAAATTGTAAACAAAAAATATAAAATTATTTTAATTTAGTAGTATGTTTAGCAAAAATGACATAGAATATAAAATACAAATCAATTTTTCTATACAAAAAATATAGAAATTAGAATTCATAAGTTAAAACTTAAAGATTTTAAGTAAAAAAAAAACTTCAACACGCGCAAGAAAGTGAAATGCACAAAAACTTGGTGGCAGATGAAGCATAAAAAATGAATGCATGATCCTCTGTCCCCACAATCCTCCACCACTAACTTCACATGATTCAACACCACCAGCTGATCATTTCTCTGCAAGAATAAACTTAGTGGGGGTGGATTGGAAACCCAGATTGACTTTGCTTCCACATAGAAGAGGAGGAGGAGGAGGAGGGTGGGGAAACCAACGAAAGGAAAACACAGTCACTAAAGGAAAAAGATAAGGAGGAAGAAGAAGCAAACAAATGATGATTCATTGATGACGTCGGACTGTGCTGTGGATGAAGGGCAGATGGCGTGTCGGCTCCTCCGGCGCATTTGTCTTCTATCTTAAAACACAGAATCAAACAAGTTTTAAGTTAAAGTAAAACCAAAAAATAAATAGCAAGCAAAGCAACAGAGATAAACCACTAGGAAGGACTACCAGTACTAGCACTAGTGTGTGTTAGTATTCCTTCCTTTGAAGAAAATTAAGCTGAAAAATAAACAAAGTCGAGAATATCAAATCATATCATATAGCATAGGTGGAAATGCGAGGAAGGGATCAGATTCTTCAGCTGCTGCTCCTGTATGTGTTTTTGTCTGTGCTTCTAACATTAGCAACGACGTCCTATGGAGTCAATGTGACTTACGATCATAGGGCCTTGTTGATTGATGGAAAACGCAGAGTCTTGGTCTCCGGTTCCATTCATTATCCTCGCAGTACAGTCGAGGTATGCCGTGTGTGTATGATGTTTTGTTTTTGTATTTGTATTTAATCTTAGCAGTAGTGATAATTTTGCAGATGTGGGCTGACCTTATACAAAAATCTAAAAATGGAGGGTTGGACGTTATTGAGACTTATGTTTTCTGGAATGCACACGAGCCTGTTCAAAACCAGGTAGGTTGCTCCTTTCTTTCACATATTCTCTTGATACTCTCTGTTTGGTTGGTTCGTTGCTGAGGAAGATTCATCGTATTTATTATTAGAGAGTGATTAATGTTAATAAAATATGTTTCAACAACAGTATAATTTTGAAGGAAGATATGATCTGGTGAAATTTATCAAGTTAGTGGGAGAAGCTGGACTTTATGCTCATCTTCGGATTGGTCCGTATGTCTGCGCAGAGTGGAATTATGGGTGGGGGATTCTTTGCCGCTGCTGAATTATCAAGTGATGCTTAGCCTTTCTTCTTCTTTTTAATTAATTAATTTGTTTACTTGGGAGCAGTGGGTTTCCTCTTTGGTTGCATTTTGTACCGGGAATCAAGTTTCGAACTGATAACGAGCCATTCAAGGTTTTTCTTTATTTCTTATAATTAATTATTGTTTTGTTGGTGTTTTTGTTGTTTTGTTTCTGGGAAGTTTTGGTTAATGGATCCCTCTCTTTCTCTTTCAGGCTGAGATGCAGCGGTTTACGGCCAAGATTGTGGACATGATGAAGCAGGAGAAGCTTTATGCATCTCAAGGAGGGCCCATCATTTTATCGCAGGTCTCTTTCTTTATTTGTTTTCAAGTATTCTTGATGACCAATTATGCATATTCTTTTTCTAGGTTCTTTTGCATCATCAGTCAACTGTGCATATTCTTTTTCTAGGTTCTCTTGCATCACCAGTCTATTAACGTGATCGATCACTGATTGACTCGTTCGCTCATTGAGGATTATTGTTTTCTAGAAGCATAAAGAAAGCTTCTTCTTTTTTTTCCTTTTTTTCTTCCAAAGAAAAGGTGGGGGGTTTTATGAACGTTTTCCCCCTAAATTTCAGATTGAAAATGAGTACGGAAACATTGATTCATCCTATGGACCTGCTGCTAAAAGCTATATCAATTGGGCAGCAAGCATGGCTGTGTCTCTGGATACTGGAGTTCCCTGGGTTATGTGCCAGCAAGCAGATGCTCCTGATCCCATTGTGAGTTTATTTTACTTTGTGGCTTATCAACTCAGAATCACTGCACGTGCATGTTTGTGGAAAACAATCAAACTTAAGTTACAGACTCCAGTCTGTTTTGTGCCTTCTGCCAATTAGAATATCACACACATGCTTATATGACATTCTCTGTTTGGTTTTTCTAATCTTTTTGAATTTCTTCCAGATAAACACCTGCAATGGATTCTACTGTGACCAGTTCACCCCCAATTCTAAAAACAAACCCAAGATGTGGACTGAGAATTGGAGTGGATGGTAGGGATTTGGTTTTAACCTTTAACAATCGTGATAGTTTGGATGATATAAGATGCCTAATCACTCACATCATTCTGAATATTTTAAAAATGATAGGTTCCTTTCCTTTGGCGGTGCTGTTCCCTATAGACCTGTTGAAGACCTTGCATTTGCTGTGGCACGGTTTTACCAGCTAGGGGGGACTTTTCAAAACTATTATATGGTACTGCAATGATACTGAGGAGTCCATGACATTTGAGCATTCCCATGTTATCCCATCTGGCATAAAACAATCTTACAAACCAAAAAATGTATCAAATCTGATTTTTATTTCTCAACTCCAGTACCATGGTGGGACTAACTTTGGCCGGAGTACTGGTGGACCTTTTATTTCTACAAGTTATGATTACGATGCTCCTCTTGATGAATACGGTATGTCTTTTATCTACCTATTAGCTTTAACAATTGTGTGAAACTTAATGTTTATTGTCGACATGATGTTGTAATGATACGGTACCACTTGCAATTAGCTAATGGTTTATTATGGGAATTAACCCATATTTGCTCTGAGAATTTTTCAACATCCATCTACAAGAGGATTTGGCATATTTGACATGTATTGCAGGACTTACAAGACAACCTAAGTGGGGTCATCTGAAGGATTTGCATAAGTCCATAAAGCTTTGTGAAGAAGCATTGGTGGCGACTGATCCAGTAACTTCATCTCTAGGTCAAAACTTGGAGGTACATCCCATTTAATGAAATTAGTTATTTCGCTTCATATTGGAAACACCAATTTCTGTATGTGTGAACGAATAGAATTCTTAGATACACTTCTTTGAGGACTCAAAGTACTACGATTCTGTAAGAACTAATATTGCTTAGTTAAAATTATTTAAGTTGACCTACCTCTGGGGAGGATTCATGTTGTTTAGTCCATCTGTTCACCAACTCTGTTAAGCACTCGCACCTCAAATTCAGAGAAACAAAAGGTTTGCCATGAAATTCCTATAGCTTGTTGACCATGTTTATTTTGATTTTCAATATGAATGGGAACTTTATCCGCTTGATTACACAACCTTTTACATTAAAATGTCATGATACTGTAGTAACATTTGTGCCCTTTCTAAGAATTTTTTATATTTTGCTCACTGATTACAGGTAAAAAATGTGTGGTTTGGTCCTTTTTGTTTTCTGGAAATTAATATAGATATTTTTAGAAGATACTGGCTTCCAAAATAAGTTCATGCATTGCTAGAGTCCTTCAACTTTTGATGTGCTTTCCATGCTTGTAGAAAGTTAATCTATAATTTCTTTTGATGTATTTTCCTTTCAGGCTACTGTTTATAAAACCGGAACTGGTCTATGCTCTGCTTTTCTAGCCAATTTTGGCACATCTGACAAAACTGTAAATTTCAATGGCAATTCGTATAACTTGCCTGGTTGGTCTGTGAGCATCTTACCAGACTGCAAGAATGTAGCTCTTAATACAGCAAAGGTTAGCCTCATTAGTATGTCTTATATTTACTTATTTAGCACTTGCTAGATTGTTCAATAATTTGGTAAATATGTGGATCCTTGGTTAGTATGTCTTACCAGACGCAAGAATGTAGCTCTTAATACCGCAAAGGTTAGCCTCATTAGTATGTCTTAAATTTATTTATTTATTTAGCACTTGCTAGATTGTTCAATAATTTGGCTAAATATGTGGATCCTTGGTTGCGTAATCTGTGTTTGCATAGTCTTATTGATATCTTAAAGACTTGGCAATATTCACCATTATTACTAATTTTATTTTCTCTATTTTATGCTGAATGGCATATCTTTGAGACAAGTTTCCACAATCACTTCTTTTGGGTAAAAGTCGTGGTCAATGTTCTGCTACCTCCATATGGAAAAATTAACTACATATTTCAGCAATAACAGAGACCTTCAGCTATTACTCGTACTTGCCTTATTACCTCTGCTCTTTTCCCCAGCTGGGTGGCAATATGTTTTTGCTGAAGACACTCGTCAAATTTCAGTATTTGTCTTCATTTTTGCTTTTTTCTAAACCTATATCCTTTCAAACTCTGTAAGAAGATTCCACTTGGGATGGTTTGTATGAAATGTATTATGGTATTGCTAAATGCTGCCTTAATATTTTCAATTGTTCTAGTTTGGGTCCATTGAGGGTGTCTTTTCTGAAGTTTGAGGAATTTTTTAGGATACATAACTGACCATATTTGACTGCAATCCAAGGTCAAATATTATTTGGCAGTTCTTTCCATTCATGCTATGCGTCTCTCCTTGCATTGGCAAATTTAGATGCACAGATGGAGCTGGTCATTAAAGGGTTTGTTTTTCCATTTCTTTGTGAATTACATCAGAATTACTCTTATGCGTCTAAAGACTTAAAGAATTGCACATTAATTCAGTAATTAGAAAATGCTGAATGTCTTGGGATGCTATAAAGGGTAAAATTATTTCCAACTTTTGTATGTAGCTTCATTTAAACTTCCTGCATGTGAATCGTTTTATTGCACACTGATACATGAGAGCTATGGAGGCACTAGCTAATAGTTGTGCTGTTTAAAATATGTAAATGCAATGTATTGAAACTTTCAGTGTGATTTTTCCTAACCATTCCTGTCTGGTAAGTAATACCAGTTTGCATTTTTGTTGACAATAATTTCATTTGCATTGTCGTGGATTTCCCAAAAATAAAAGGTTTTGCTTTTAAAGCTATTTAGCAGATAGAAGGTTTTTCTTTCTTTCTTGTGGTTTAGCCCTTCACATTCTGCCAGCCGAGTAACCAAAATTTCTTAACTTCCTCGTGACAGATTAACTCTATGACAGTGATTCCAAACTTTGTACATCAATCTCTAATTGGAGATGCGGATTCTGCTGATACACTCGGCTCTAGCTGGAGTTGGATATATGAACCAGTAGGTATCTCAAAGAATGATGCATTCGTGAAACCTGGACTATTGGAGCAGATAAATACTACAGCTGATAAAAGTGACTACTTATGGTACTCACTGAGGTACGTCAGTGTATTACTTCCAATATCTTTAAGTAGGCATGGTCTGTTTGCTTCTTCAATCTGCTACTTTGATGTGTTCGATGTCTAAATTTATGATTAATTGTTGTGTATGTAAAACCTCTCTGGTTATCTTGTCACAGTACTGTTATCAAAGATAATGAGCCTTTTCTTGAAGATGGATCTCAAACTGTTCTTCATGTGGAGTCTCTTGGCCACGCCCTTCATGCTTTTGTTAATGGAAAGCTTGCAGGTAATGGAAAATAAACAATGAACCGAGGATTTGCATCTTCTTGTTGTCATAGATGGAAGAAGGCTGCTGTGTAGTTTCAGTTTTGGCAAAAGTGCTCATCTTCGTTTGTTATGTTAATATAACTATTGGAGCATTTACAGGTAGTGGAACAGGAAATGCTGGCAATGCTAAGGTTGCAGTGGAGATTCCTGTCACACTCTTACCTGGGAAGAACACTATCGATCTCCTTAGTTTGACTGCAGGACTTCAGGTTCAACTTTCCTCGCTAAGATTTATGCAATTTTTTATTTTGTGGAAAATACCTTATTTGGATGCATTAATTTTCAATTTTGAAAGAATATGATATCTTCTGGATGACTAAATACCACCATTCAAATACAATTAGTGTCATGCCCCAAGTTTCACATAAGTTGTCAAGGTGGGAGATCTTAGGTACATAAATTAAGCCCAATGATACAGAAGTGATTGGCCGCTGGTATTACAATTTTGTTGGAACCACCCTGGTTTTATAATTAGATGTGATGCAAATTGATGGAAATCTGTGTTTTCTATCAGAACTATGGAGCTTTTTTTGAGTTAGAGGGTGCAGGGATTACTGGTCCAGTAAAACTGGAAGGCCTGAAAAATGGCACTACTGTTGACCTTTCTTCATTGCAGTGGACATATCAGGTCAGTCTTTGTTTTCCGACAATCTGACAGATAATGCAGTTGATACTAGAAAATGATGAATACTTTGGATATTTTCTTAGAACATTTTCCTGTTTACTTCCCTTAATAAGTAGAGCGTGTAGCCAAAAGAATGAATGCAGCATTCTTAAATTTCCTTCCTTCATCTTTTAAATCGAGAATGCAGATTGGACTTAAAGGTGAAGAATTAGGCCTGTCTAGTGGAAATTCTCAATGGGTTACACAACCTGCCTTGCCCACGAAGCAGCCTTTGATCTGGTACAAGGTAATAAGTTGGCTTTTGATGATCTAGGTTTAATTAAATATGGAATCCATAATATAATCAAGCCATATGCTATGATCCTTCCAGTTTTACTGTGATATTGGAGTTTGGTCAACAATTCGTTGCAGGCTGAGACAATTTTCTAAGCACATGAATGTTTCTGATATTAGATTATAAAGGAGATTTATACTGAAATAAACTTTTGGAACCCGCTGTTCCTCAGACTATGCTAGGTCAAGAGCAGACCTTTTCATGGGCCGGGCCAGCTCATCCCCCTGCTAATTTTGCTTGGCCTGGCCCAGAGCGGCCTGATCTTTCAGGCCTGCTACTGAACCTGAGCTCAGCTCACGACGATCTACGGGCCATGGGTTTTTGAGCTTATTGAAAAAAAAAAAAAAAAGGGAATGAAACTAACCAGCTCAAAACTCTGATGTACCATGTCTGATTAGATTAGGATGGAAACATTCTCACTCTCACCCATCCAAATAAAAATAAAAATAAAATATGCTGATTTTGTAGGAAAAGAGGATCTTATTATTTCCCATTCATGTTGCCTGCATAGATAATAGATGGACATGAGGATTCATATATATAACACAACCGTAATAGGTATTAGAAGCAGTTGATCCAGTAAACCGGAGTAAATTTCTGTGAGATTTTTGACCTACGTGATATTTTGTGATTTCTTATAACAACCGGAGAGATTAACTCAGGGCTTCTTCATGTGACCGTTTGTCATAATCTGGAGTGATGTATGCTTCTGGTCTTTCCATGTGGTTAAACGTGGAAAATTTCACACTAATTTCATTTTGTTTGTACATTTACATGTGTTCGGATGTTTTGAACACTCAAATTGGTTTCCTTATTCGCATGTTTTAATTGGATAGCTTTGCAAGTCACCAGAATTGCATTTGGTCGGTGTCACCATTTGGCTGTTCTGAATGCTGCGGAATTGATTTTTTAAAACTAACTTCTGGCAATCATGTTCTAGACCAGTTTCAATGCCCCTGCTGGAAATGACCCAATTGCAATTGATTTCTCGGGGATGGGGAAGGGTGAGGCATGGGTGAATGGACAAAGCATTGGACGTTATTGGCCCACCAAGGTGTCTCCAACTAGTGGTTGCTCCAACTGCAATTACAGAGGATCTTACAGTTCAAGCAAATGTCTCAAGAACTGTGCAAAGCCTTCTCAGACATTGTAAGTGCTCGAGAATCTAATGGGAAGTGTTTGGAACGTTTCAAAGTTTTTGGTTGTGATATTTAGTAATGTTGCAGATACCATGTGCCCCGTTCATGGGTGGAATCAAGTGGCAACACTCTTGTGTTGTTTGAGGAAATTGGAGGGGATCCAACTCAGATAGCTTTCGCTACAAAACAGAGCGCAAGTTTGTGCTCACACGTGTCAGAGTCTCACCCATTACCCGTAGATATGTGGAGCTCAAATTCAGAAGCAGCAAGAAAAGCAGGGCCAGTACTATCATTGGAGTGCCCCTTTCCTAATCAGGTCATTTCTTCAATCAAATTTGCAAGCTTTGGAACCCCCCGAGGAACTTGTGGGAGTTTCAGTCACGGCCAGTGCAAAAGCACTAGGGCCCTTTCTATTGTACAGAAGGTGCGACTCTGCTAATTCTTTTAATAGGGTTCTATGTATATATCTAAAACTTGTGCTGGTTTGTACCGACAAATGCTATTTTTTACAGGCTTGCATCGGATCAAAGAGTTGCAGCATTGGAGCATCAGCCAGTACATTTGGTGACCCATGCAGGGGAGTAGCAAAGAGTTTAGCAGTTGAAGCTTCCTGCGCATAAGATTTTGCTTCTTGGGACAAAGCTATTATTCAAGTGGCTCAGAAAATGCAACTCATGGATGTTGGTTTTTCTATCCATCTTGTGCAACAAAAATGTGATATAATAAACAGACAGGGAAAATGAATAAGAAGAAAGGAAAAGAAAAGCATTTAGTAAATTCAAGACGAGCAACTTTCCTGCTATTATTTATCATTTCAATCCAAAGACAAAACTTACCAAACAGCATACAATTTTTAGTCAAAAGGGTACGAATACAATTTTTATTTTTTCAGTTTGTTACCAGTATTGGGATGCTCCTAAATGGTTGCGGTGCCAGACTGTGGTTGAAACCTGCAAACATTGCAAAGAGGGGAGTAGAGGGAGGGAGTCTGGTACTTGTCCTCTCCTCCCATCATCGGCATAGGAACCCCTATCTTGACAGGGCTAACATAACCTGCCCTGTAAGTCTTTCCCAAGACACCTTCGACGAGATCTGTTAGGTTAAAGAATTTGAACTGTGTTTCCAAATGAGCAAAAGCATCGTTTTCTGGTAGCTGGTAGTTGTGTGCCCTGTTTTCTTCCTTCCCGATAGGCCTCACCTTTATATTTAATTCGACCAGGTTGGCAACTTGTACTCTTACAGTGTTAGTATCATCAGTTCGTTCCACCACCACCTCTCTTTCTTCGCCGTTAGCTCTCCACTCGGCGTCTCCATCAGTGGGAATATTGTCGACTGTCTGGCCATTCCACTTCACCGTGAGAGCATCGAAGTTATCGTCCCATTTTGAGACTCGATTTGCTGCGATGACTAGTGTATGAGTGTCGAACATGATGGAGAGGGCTTGCACCCAAGTGAAATCGCGAGTCCTGCCTTTCGGTCGAGTTCCAATGAAGTGTGCATTGATTTGGAGGTTATCATCAGAGACAATAGCGAAGTTTCCTCCCTTTGCACCATGGAAGTAGAACATCACTCCGTCACCGCCAACGAAGCGAGGATCATAGCAGAGGGAGCCATATCCATTGCAGTTTGGTCTTCTAACTGCATGCCATAGACATAGTAAAAAATAGATATACGACGGACTATTTGTTAGTTTTAGAAGCTGTAGCCAATTAATTTATAACAAATTAACAGCAGCAGGAACACAATATAACTTACACTTGCAAGTAACTTCACATTTGCTACTGCAGTTAATGAAGCATCCCTTCTGCTTCTTGTTTTTCACGGGCTTCCTCACCTTGCATTGATCTGGACACACAAGCGTCTTGCTTCGGCAGGCCCCCCTTGCTTGGCAGAAAGCTCTTTCATTTCCTGAAGTTGATGGCGACAACATGGAGTAATGTGTTATTGCTGCGTCAAAGGGTGACTTCTTGGCTTTGCTGTTAGCACCTTGAACAGAGTAGGCTTTCATTGAAACATACACAAGAAAGAACGCTGCTAGAATGCATGACTTTCTTTTAATATCCATGTCTGCAACCGAGCAATGTCGAGAGAGAGAGAGAGAAGAGATGGGAACGATAGGGTTTTAAAGGGTAAATATATAGAGAGGAGTTGTAGGTTGATATGAGGTGCAGCTAGCTAGCTAGCCAGGCCTTGGTGTTCGGCTTAATTCTAGTAAATTTGCTTCTTCCCTTGAGCAAAGAGTTGAGAAGCGTTGTTTCTGCTAAAATTCTATGGGTCTACCCTCTGGTTGGTGGGTCTAATGGATGCATTGCTGGCTGTTAATTTAAGTTTTTGCTACAATTACTTTCGTTTGCTTGAGTTTCATGGCCAAGTTTTCTCCAACTTGCAATTGTAAAGACTCCCGATAAAGGTTTAGAGAATTCACACGCTACAAGAAATATATACACACCTCGGAGAACTTTCAAACCAAATCTACTCAATCTCAAAAGTACACAATAGCTCACAGGAACACGTGATTTCACACGCTAAAAAATAGGCTTAAGCATGTATTCATAGAAAAGATGTCATATTTCCAATGGGCAGAGAATTAGTCACAACATTATGTTAAATATTGTTTTTTAAAATATTTTTCGTTTGAAAATATATTAAAATAATATTTTAAAAAAAATTAAAAATATTTTCAAACATCAAAACAATCTAAAAACACATAAAATATTAATTTAAAAAAAATAATCAATTTTTTTTTACCGTGCTCTCAAACACCTCTAAAGTTTTCAATGCCAGACAAAACCAATCCTAAACCTATAAATTCCATTGTCAAGTTATTTTGCTTGAAATTGGACAATAAAAATGACTTTGTAAATATGTCAGATTGATTATTTATAGTATCAATATTCTTCACAACAAAATTCCTCTCATAGTTAATACTAGATTTGTTGCCCGCCGATTTGCCAACCTTTTCAAAGTATACTTTTCAGAAAGTGTTTTTGGGATCCCAAAGGGCCTTCTTCCTTCATTGATGTTTACAGATTTGATGCAGCATTGATCGGAGAACATTATGCTAATATGCAGTCTTCTGCTTACTGCTTTTTTTCCTGGGAAGTCACATGCATGCATGCTAGCTAGCTAGGGCATTTCAAAACAAGTTCCTATGTTGTTAAAGTGAAGTGCCAAGATTAATGTAATTTTTAATACATAAACTGGCCATTTCACTAATGATCGGTGTTAATCTTGCATGATATTATTGCACAATTTATTCACTGGAAAATAGTAACAGTTAGCTTTATGAGATTTCATTAGTGATGCTCTCTCACCAACTCATCACTAAGTTAATAAAGCTTGTACGATCTCGAATAGAAATCACTAGCATGTTTGCACGGACTTGTTACGGGTTGAATTACTTTTTTTAATTTAAAAAAATATTAAGAGTATAAAGATTTTTTTAATAATATTATTAAATTTAATTAAGCGGATCGATCTTGAAACTTGTCAATTCGGATTCTTGCCTAACTTGAATTTTGAATTAAACCGCGTGGAAACTGATCTAAAATGAATTATTTAATTTAATGAGTTCAAAGACAACTTGGATAACTGGTAAAAATATGACATAGCTTTTAAAAAAAACTTTAAAATAACAATTGTTTTTATATTGAGACGATATGAGATTGGATCGACTTTAGTCACCCTGTAACCTGGATTATGGACTTTAATAGGTTAAATAACTTTATCGTTTTTATAAATTATTTTTTTTTAATTTTATAATAACATTAAATGCTTTCAATTATGATAACATGGTATTAAATTATTCATTTTCAATTATGATAACATGGTATTAAATTATTCATCAAATATATATACTTCTAATAAAAGGAGCAGCCTCATTGCAGCACAGGCAAGACATAATTTGACATGTTAGAAAAACATGTCTAAGCATGTATTTATAAGGAATATGTCTTAGTCCTAAGGGGTACAGAATTAGTCACGGTCCTAATCTCACAAAATGTCCCATATGCTAGCCAGAACAAGTTCTAAGCCTATAAGGTTTTCAATGTCTTATACAATTAGGATTAGAATTTGTGTCATGTTACAACAATACATGTGTTGTAATTTTAGGGATACTATATTTGATTGGCTCTTAGAGAATGACTATTGTTTAGTTTTTATATTATTTTTTTGTCTAAATATCATTATTTAGAAGCTTACTGAACCATAACCAATCCGGTCGAGTCGAGTCAGCTTACTAAGAGGTAAAATTATTCCAACAATAATATAATAATAAATGTAGTTATTTTATTAACGAGGAAAGTAAGGATAAAACCTCTTCAAAAGTGCATAGAAAGAAGTAAATCTAGTATTTGGTATGATATATGAAATATTAATTACCTTAGACTAGGTCTCAATTTTGTTTGTGAAATCAAGGAAGTTAGAAAATAATATATACATATATTCCTTTTATATATCCTTGGTTATGAAAATATCTCAAGTTTTAATCAGTTTCAGCTAGCACAATACGATGGAGTTCCTGCGTCTTAGTACTGAAGGTGTTGTGAAAGCAAGATTCCTATACCAATTGACATGTTTACGCTTACACTCATCAGTGAGAATAGCCAAGGAATTCAACTTTAAACCTCATTTATATATTGTGTGAGCAACATTATACCATGCCATTGTAGATCAATCTTGTCGAGACTTGATCAGAGATCTGTTGAGTTCAAATTAATGGACTATCCCAGACAAAATGCTGCTCACATGGCGTGAACTACTCAGACTTAATTTCCAAGATCTTAGACTGACGACAATGGTAAGTATACGTAGTAATTATCCAGTAAATTAACCCTGTGCATGGCTATCATCAATGGAAGAAGTTAAGAAACTAATGTGGTCCCAGCTAGCTCAAGCTGGCAGTGGAATTGCAGCATTGATTCTTGAGCCTTTGAAGCTAGCAGCCCACCTCTAGATTTCTATTTTTAATATCGCTGCTCTGTGTGCATGGATGCTGGCTAATTTTCAAATACTAGCTGGTCTGCTTCTTCAAGACATTAACTATTTGTAATCAATGGGCGCTTTTCATAACATTATTATTTTTATATAAATATTCAGGAAAAAAGAACCTTGATGATACAAGCGTTTCCTTCGCTGGTATTGGGTTTACAAAGAATTGAAAGATGTGATTTTATTTTCTTAATCAAGTTCATTAATGTTGAGCTGAGAAGGCAACTTAATCAATTAGATCGTGGCCATCCTATTCCCAGCTGATGCGCCCTGAAACCTGCAAAGCCTGCAGAAGGGTGACAAGAGAGATGGAGTTTGGTACTTGTCCTCTCCCCCCATCATTGGCATGGGCACCCCTGTCTTGACAGGACTAACATAGTCTGGTCTGTATGTCTTTCCCAAAACACCTTCCACGAGATCGGTTAAGTTTTTAAACCTAAACTGTGTCTCCAAGTGAGCAAATGCATCGTTGTCCGGCAACTGGTAGTTGTGAACTTTGTTTTCATGTTTCCCGATAGGCCTTACCTTTATATCCATCTCCAGTAGACCAGCGACAGTCACTTTCATGGCGTTGGTGTCATCAGTTCTCTCCACTACAACTTGTCTTTCTTCGCTGTCACTCCTCCATTCAGCTTCTCCATCAGTAGGAATGTTAATTGCTTCCCCGTCCCATCGCACATTGAGTGAATCGACATTGTCATCCCAGTGTGATACCTTGTTTGCAGCAATGATAAGATTGTGTGAATCAAACATGACTGAGAGTGCTTGTACCCAGGTGAAGTCCCGAGTCCTTCCTTGAGGTCTACTTCCAATGAAGTGGGCATTAATTTGGAGGTTATCATCAGAGACAATGGCAAAGTTACCACCCTTTGCTCCATGGAAATAGAACATCACACCATCACCACCAACAAACCGAGGATCATAACAGAGAGAGCCATATCCATTACAATTAGGTTTCCTATCTGCAAGTTGATTCACATTAATTAATGAATTTAGAGATACTACTGTCAAATTATTAAATAGTTGCTTAATTATAACTAATAAATATGTAATATGTCCTTACACTTGCAAGTCACCTCACACTTGCTGCTGCAGTCAACAAAGCATGCCTTGTGCTTCTTGTTCTTCTTGGGCTTCTTCTCTGGGCACTGAGCTGGACAGACTACGATCTTGTTTTTACAATGCCCCTTCGCCTTGCATTGAGCTCGTTCCTGTCCACTCCCAAGAGGTGTCAAGTCATCGTGGTCTTCATTGCCGTTGTCATTACCGTTGCCGTTGCCGTTGTTTCCATTTCCATTATCATTGCCGTCGTTGTTATTACCATTGCTGTTGCCGTGGTTCCCATTGCCATTGGTATTTCCATTATTTCCATTTCCATTGTTATTGCCATTGTTTTCGTTCCCATTGCCATTGCTACTGCCTTGAACAACCATGCCTTGTGTAGCAATTAACACAACGAAAACCGCTACCAAAATATATGACTTCATTTTAGCCATAAATCTTAGTTTGTACTATCTTTTGTTGATCCCTAAGTGCTGCAAAACTAATATTGGATTATATGAGATGAAAAAATAGAGTTGCAAAGGCATATATTTATAAGAAGTAAACACCGCCTTAGGTTGGCATAATACTCCATGAATCTTTGCTTCCTTCTGTGAAATAAACATACGTAGCTGGCCAAGTAAAGCAGTTTATTTCTTCAAATTCAATCTTTTGAAACCTTAAAGTTGTGTTTGCTTCAGTTTATCGTGAAGGAGCTCAAACTACTTGTAAACAGGTAATGTTCTGGCCTCTGGGGGTTAATTAGTGTCGTGGACATGTATGATCCATGGCTTGCTTGCTTCAAGAATTGAAAGATGGTTCTTTCTATATATTTATCTTTACATTATTTGGATTTCGAATCATATTTACATTATTTCTATATATATATATATATATGGATTTCGAATCATAAACAACTTCGTCAACAGTCATGAATGCCTCTCAGCAATTATCAATATTTCAAGTGTCAGAAATGGTTGCATTTATCAATAGTGATGAAATCAGCAATTCCTATGCAAGTAAGGTATCATTTCAAGAAAGTCAACGAGGCATTTAGCTACATGCATGATCACGCAAAAGCCTCACTTGGATTAAAAATTATGGAAGCAACAATCCAGGCGCCTTCATATATTTTAGATGGTCGAGCTTGCTTACCCTGCAATCATGGATCCCGGCCCTAAAACCAGCACAGAGCCACAGACCATTTTTATACAACTATCAACAGCTAACTTTTTGGTTACTTGTCGTTAAATTGGATTGGAATATATTCTAACCCGTCTTATATGAGCCCTCACATACCTTACTAGCTTGGGGAAACCCATATAACAATTTATAGCTTTATTTTGTGACTTTCGATACAATTAACATATACATATACGCAACTTTTATCTTTGCAGATACCTCCAAAGTCCATATCCCAGGAGTATTTCTTCAATATGTGCCCAGCAAGATTATAATACTGCCCTAAGAAAACATTAGTTTTCACCTATACACAAGGGCGGAGGCATGTAAGGGCTCGGGTGGGCTCTAGTTCAGGTTAAGATTTTATCAATATTTTTTGACTAGTTTTATATAAAATAAATTTATAATTCTTGATTGAGGTATCAAAAAATTCTGAAAATTTGCATAGAGCCTTCTAATATAATGTTTTAGCTTGGGTTAAAATTTCAGAGTTTTTGGAGAAATTCAGAAATTTGATAAAAAATCACAATTTGACCAGTTTTACGTTATTGGTGTAATTTTCAATCCGACCATTAAATTGAGCTGAAATTTTACGAGGGATCTTAAAATATATTGAATAAAATCTGGTTAAAATTTTAGGATGAACAGAGTTTGGTAGTGCTAACAAAAAAAAGACCGTCAAATAAAAGTAAAACAACTCATTAAAGGTAAAATTGTTATTGGCCATTAAAAAATAAAACAAATATGTTCTTCCTTCCTTTTATATGTTGCCGAGTGGGCAGGAGCAGAATAGGAAAAAAAAGAAAAGAAAAGGCGAGAGAGAAAGAGAAAAAAGTAAGGGAAAAACATTAAAAAAAATCTAGGGAAAAAAATAAGAAAAGTGAGAGAATAACCTTGTAAATTTACAAAGTCCAACTTATAAAATATTAATCCAAGGAAGAATCAAGTGAAGGAAGGAGGAATTTAGAGAGGAAAAAAATTTAATTACTTTGTTTTTCAGTTGACATGAGATTGTTATACTGGTTGAGGGGTTGTTATAATATTGATTCAGATTTGATTATAAATGAATTATATTTCACAAAACATCGAAGAATGTAACTTTAATAGTGAGTTTATTTTTACTTTCACTTTAATTTTATGTACTTTCAAATTTATTTTTTAATATTTTGGATAGTATATTTGAATTAAAACTTTACTGTTAACTTTAAAAATTCATGTACATGAGTTAATAATTTATCTTAAAAAAATATATATATATTTATTTAATAACCCGGGACAAGAAAAATTCCTGACTCCGCCCTTGCCCCTCGAGATTATTATTGTTATTGCTATATAATGATTTAGAGTTGTTGATTACTTTGTTTTTTGAATAAGTAAAGTGTTTCAAAATCTAGTTATAAAAAAATAAATTAAATTAGATGAAATAGGTAGTAACTTAAAATCATGGAAGAAAAAATGATAGGTGT
>Ga0307510_10001746_pt1 | contig 24234 bp, 34 predicted proteins | sample 12_EM_MG_FD_207224 | JGI IMG/M metagenome (GOLD analysis project Ga0307510, IMG submission 207224) | Populus trichocarpa ectomycorrhiza microbial communities from riparian zone in the Pacific Northwest, United States - 12_EM | ecosystem: Host-associated > Plants > Roots > Unclassified | place... | reverse complement strand
CTTTCCTAGTTATTCATCATTCCTACTAACTACTGTACTTGTTTTCCATCATTACTAGTACAGGTACTAGTAGTATTATTCCTTAGTCATGGTAGCTGCCCTCATGTATATAAGCTGGTCTTATTTCTAGAGTTGGGCCTTAAGCCTGACTTGGTTTAATACCCAAATCTTGTTGCTTCCACTGTGAGACTCCTAAGTCTTTTCTTCACTTTCTTGAGTCGTCTCAAAGTTCCCTTTGAGACTCTCCTTTCCTCTTGCTCATCCCCCAGACCCTGGATTAAGTTCCACTTCATCCTTTTACCCCCCATGCCTTGCTAAGGGTTAGTAGCCCCTTGCGACTATGCTTTGCCACCACTCACATTTTGCACATGTCGCACCTTAAGGTTCTTGGACCTTAACAACAAGGCCAGAAGCACCACAGTACAAGTTAAGTGTGTAAACAATGGATACAATGGAATCCAATGGAATATCTTTATGGCCCCCTTTATAAAGTGGCCAGGTGGCAAGGTTACCAAAATCTTCATCACTGAAGCGAAATCCCCAACATTCAGCTGTTGCCCTCCCATCATAAATAGGAACTGCACATTATAAGCAAAGTCAATAAAGGTCAAGGATGGCAGACTATGCTACATACCTTTGTCATCAAAACCTCAGGCATATAACTCCATTGAAGGGGTAACTATTGAGGAAGAAACCATCTTCAATCTGCTCAGTATGCCCCTGATGGGAGATGTTGGAGCAGATGCTAACAACAGAGTATGAGTTGATGCATTACATGATAAAAGAACACTTATAAGCTTGCCACAGATCACCTTTTCCTTCTCCCCTAGTTGTAAAGCTAAATCTGGCAGGGGAAATCATACCCAATACAACATGAAAATCAAATAGTTTACCCCAAACAGCAGTATCCCACCTAAAATCCTGCTTGAAAGGGGCAATAGAAATCTTGTGAATTGGATATGGCACTTGTGGGGGTCCACCTTCAGTGGATGTGATCAAATAACATTCAGTTACTGTCCCAGTCATAACACATAATGCCATGGCTTTGGGTTTAATAATGTGTAGACAAGTGTTGACAACATGCAACAGGTCAGGATCAACTCTAGCTGTGTTCACATATGGTTTGGACATTGTGAAACACAACACTTTGACGATCAATCTGGTAGGGAGCTCATATTAGAAACCTAATAAAAAATTGATATAATGATGGCCTGGGCAACTCACCTAATGGTTTCTGGGGCTAAGCCCCCACACCTTTCTATGAAGGGTGTATGGGGTGATTCTGAATACCCTGAGAAGGACTTAATTTTGCACACTCAACTGATGAATAAACAAATATACAAATATATTAATAATCAAATTTGAAATCACAAACAGCAGATGTACAGAAGGAAAGGGAGGTTCTTATAGAACCTTGCCAGGTCAGGGTCAGGGCATGGGGTCAGCATGACAGAAAGACTGTTACTAGAAGCAGACAGAGGAACAGATGAACTAACAGAACATGCAAAAAGTCAGAGAAGGCTTGGAAAGGACATACACCATGACAAGACCTACTCTGCAGGAGAAGAAGGGACATCACTTTGCACTGGTGATTACAGCAAGGTATCATCCAGAACTTCTACCTTCATGCATCTGGAAAAACCTACTTTGTTAATTTCAATAGTCTAGCAATAATTAACGCTTGCTAGTGGAAAGTACAGTTACTTTAGATTTTAACTCCTTATCTTACCCCCCCATAATTTATCTCTGATAATTGATAGTAATGGTGTGATCACAAGATAATTTTCCGATCAACATGTGTAGAAAGAGCCCATTGGATGCACATGACACAAGATAATGCCAACAACCATGTTAATTGTGGTGTATAGTATATGCTAACTATGCTGGTGCTAGCTACCACAGTAGTATACTAATGGCTATGATAATGCCAGTTTATAACAATGACTGCAAATAGGTCTGACTAATAACTTGCTCAGCTTTGACTTCACCCTGGGCTAACCTGTTAGACTTGGTGTATGTAAAACAGAAAAGCAATTCAGCAAAAACAAAAGTAAAGTAGAATACAAACCATAGAATGCCTCCATATTTACATAACGTTGTGTGGTGGCAGGCCATGTATTTGTGAATGATGTGGCACTGGGTGGGGTAAGAGAATGTCGGTGGCACCACACATTCACACAGTTGGACATTGCTGTACATTCTTGGTTGAGGCTGTGGTTGAGGGGGAAACAGAGAAAAGGGTCAGCAACAGAGAAAGAAAGACATAGCAGCAACGCACCTAAAATGACTTGTGTGCAGACCATAGGCTGGGCATGCAGAAACTGTGGGAGGCACTGGCTCTGGTCCATGTGAGGTGTGTGCCATGGGTGTGAGTACAGCGAAGCCCAGCCACAAGGGCCTAGTTCCATGGGCATGTGTTTGCTGCTGCTATGTTGGCCATCGGTTTCATCCTGCATGTCTTCAGGATAGAATGTGTGGGCAGTGGTGGGCAGATAACAGGACTGGTCAGAACATAGCAACAGAATAGGGGTTCTCATGGGCGCAGGACACAGCCAGGATTCGAGCTGGTGAATATCAGCAAGATGGCAAGAAAGAGGGGCACTCATCCAAACACAGTGACAAAAGAGCAGTGCTCATGGGTGCGGCCCTGGGGCAAGGCACAGCAGCAATTCGAGGTCATAAGCAAGAGGTGACGGTGAGAAAGGGGCAGTCAGCTGAACACAGTGACAAAATAGTGGTGGTCATGGGCGCGGCCATTGGGCAAGGTGCAGGTGTGATTTGAGCTGGAGAACATGAGCCAGAGGTGGCAGTGAGAAAGAGGGGCACGCACTGGAATGCAGTGACAACATAGCAGTGCTCAGGGATCAGGTGCAGGTGGGATTCAGGGTGCAGGTGCATTCAAGCAAGAGAATATGAGCAAGAGGTGACGGCCAGAAAGACAGGCACTCACCTGGGGACAGGAAGGGAAGAGGTGGTTGCACACCCAAACCCAGGTGTCGCACACCAAACTGGGCAGAGAGCACTGCCAAAAGAGGGGAGCTTGGAGGCGATGGTGAGAAAGTGGGGCACATGAAATACAGGTATCGCACATGAAACCAGGCAGCAAGCACCATGGCTTCAGATCCCAAACATCACGATGAGGCAACAGCAATGAATAGGGGCAGTCACATAGTGAGAGGACAGCACAATGTTAGGAACAAGTGTGAGACTGGACAGGATGGTGAAATTTTTCAAGGGAGCATGGGAGGCACAGGGGGCAACGATCAGGAGCTGAGAGGAAAAAAGCGAGTGAGCAGCAGGTCAGGACACAGAGAGAAAGCAAGAATTCGCAGGGAACTGACTGTGAGGGCAGTGATTGTTGCGGGAGGAGAGGGAGGAGAGATATGTGAGAGGGGCATGGGAGCTGAGAGGAAAAACCGAGGGAGTGAGCAGCAGGTCAGAACACAGAGAGCCCAAGGAGGCGAGAATTCCTGGGGCACTCACTGCAAGGGCGGTAATTGTTGCATTGCAAGAGGAGGAGCAAGAGAAGAGAGATGTGGTGAGACATGCACAGGTCAGGAGAGAAGGAATTTTGCTCATCCACGTGCTTTCATAATGCTTTGGTAACAATGGTCTAAGAGGGCGGTTGCACACCAAACAAACCTTGGGCATTGCACACAAATGTGGTGGCGAGCACCACCGAAAGAGGGGCGCTTGGGGATCCCCCAACAGGGGACTGTCCTCAATTACAATAGAGAATAACTTAAGAGGAAAAGTGGGATCCAAATATGTAGCTGTGGAAGGTGGCAGTGACATCATCTCTAGGACAGGGTGAACATACCAAGCGGCGAATTGGCGCTACATAGTCATCATTGGACTGGAGGCAGTTATGGATACCCAAAGCACCTGGGAAGTGTGATGTGGCAGCTCACAAGAGAGAGGCCTGCATAACAGGGAGAGTGCAGCCAAGTCGCTGGGGAATGGATGGCGTGGGCACAAACAGAGCACACCAGGAAGAAAATGAACAAGTCAGTTGTTTGGTAAACAGTAAACAAACAAATGTATTTGTAAGCAATTGACTCACTGCATTGTGTTGCAACTGTGGACACTGTCAGTGTTCCCTTCGCATGCACGTCTTGTCCCCTTGCCTCTCCCTCTGCCTCCATTGCCTTGCAATCAGCACTCACCCCTTTGTCCTTTCCATATTCTGACATATCTCACCTCAATCTTGCTACCGACAACACTCAGATTGCCCAGAGCCGCCAAACCCAATGGTCATGAGCAGCCTTGAGGACAGCAAATTAGGCCCAAGCACCACTGCCTTGTCAGATAGCATCATATTTATAGGGTTTCCATGCTCCTTCATATGTTTATTGCTTGTTTTCTTATCAGAACATCCACTCACTTTCTTCCTACCTTAGCATTCCTTTATCCAACCTCACACCTACCATTTTACCCTTTGATATTGAACATTGCCACGTGGGTCTGTTGCTGACAAGACCGACAATACAAATGTCCCCCTTTCCACATTCCTTTTACCTTCGAATTCTACTCACTTGTTTGTAGCGTACTTGTTCCTAATCACATCAGCCAACTGTATAAATATCCATGTGCCCACTTTGCTGAAAAGCAGGCAACTGTGGCCCAAAGTTCTCCCCCTTCTCTTGTTTGTGTGCTGGGCAACTGCGGCCCATTTCCCTTCCTCTCTGACCCTTCGCCAAGCGAACATACCTGCTAGCGGATGTGCAATTGCTGACTTGCCGTTCGCCCCTGACTTACTCCAAGGCGCACCCTTGAATCTGCAGGAACGCGGCCTGGATTTTACTTTACCCCCTCCTTCACCCCTCATTCTTGGAACTCACACATGGACTCTACATCTGCCATACACTCCCTTTGGGGCTTTGGCTTTGGCTTAGGCTTGGCCTTCTTGGGCTCCATGTTGACCTCTATCACATTGTCCAAGTTGCCACCCTTCAAGTTCTTTGGTTCTTTGGCATGGACACAGGCTGTTTTGCCTTGACTTTCTTCACCTTCACCTCCTTGCCATCATCATCGTCCTCTTTATTTTCCTCTTTGCCAGCACTGCTACTGGGTGTTAAGGTCCAAGGGCCTTAAAGACGCGACGTGCGTGGGTTGGTTTGGCGACGACTGGGATTGCTTAGTGGGTTGTCCTCCTGAGGTAATGATCACATGAGTAGCGCGGTACCAGTTGGCTACACAGTATAACAAGTAAGTCCCCAATAATAAGGGCGACTTCTAAGTGTCCTGATAGATGATGAGAGGGGAGAGCTTCAAAGGGGGATTTAAGCGACTGAGGGTTCAGGCTGTTGACTCTGAGAGTCCTGGGTGGAAGCTACAAGTCTTGGATTGAAAACCAAGTTAGGCTTAGGGCCTGACTGCTAAAAGTACGAGCGCTTATATACAAATGAGAAGTAACGGGTCACAGGAGTCACAGAGTAATACTGTCACATATAGTAAGGTTCATCATGAGCTGGCAGTTCTAAGTATGGTTCCATCATGAGCTGGCAGTCCATCATGACGTGGCAATGAGCTGGCAATCCATAAAAGGGTTAAATGGTGATGCTGTGGAGTGCTGCGGACTGCAGAGTGATGGCATGTGATATCTGACTGCAGAATGGTCAGGTGATCCATCAGGTGACTTGTCAGGTGATTTGGTGGCGGTCTGAGCGGCGTGTGAGGGAACAAGTGGGGAACAAGTGACCAAGAACGCAAAATAAAATGGTAGAAAATAACAGAAAATTGATGGTAGGGCCCAGGATTGTAACACTGGGCTTCTTTTTCTTTGTGGGCAAGGCCTTCCTCTTGTCATCACTGTGCCATCCTTTGCTTTCACCTTGACCTTCTTTTTTTGGCCCCTTCTTCACCATGTCATGATCACAGGACACATCTGATGCCATGGCACTACCTTCATCACCTGAGCTTGACTTGGTCAGGGAACCTTCATCCGAAGACGATGCTTGGAAGTCCTCATCTTAGGCTGTAGATCTTGTGTGAGTGTGTGCACCAGTGGATAGGGAGAACTTCAAGTTCTCAGGCTATTTTTATTTACTTACCACCTCTGCTGTTGTCATCATTGTTACCAGCCCACCTTATTCGCAGTATGTGTTGGTGAGGATGTGCTGACTCACTTCAACCACTGCATGTAATGACTTTGATTGACCATCTTCTAGATAGTCTTTCTGAAATACACCAATATACATTGGAGTTCTGAACCGTACTCTATTTCCATGGCCCACCAATTTTATTGAAAATCATCTCCATTGTGGGCGCTCATGACTTCAGAGTGATCAAACCCAACAGTTATTAAGTTTATTTCAAATATCATTGATGATCATTTTGTTATCCTGGCACTAATTCTCACTAATTCTCACTAGTTCTCGCTATCTCTCATTAACAAAGGAGGTTTTTCCTGATGTGGGACTAACACTGTGGTCCTCATCACACAACTCAGGGGACCTAACACAGGATATTGCAATGAATAAATCAATATATGTCTATAACAAAATGTGAATACACAAATGTACAACAAGTGCCACATTAAGGTAGGAGTCATTTTTTCAAGAGCATCCAAAACAGTACTATAACCATAATCAGACAGAAAATAGATGATAAATAAGAACACTTACAAATTGCAACCTGAAGCAGCAAGATGCTGCTTGCCATTCAAGATATCACAAACAGGGCTATAGAAGAGCAGATCAACGATACTGCTACATGACTATTAAAATTAAAATTAAACCCACAAAACATTGGTAACAGATGGAAGGCCACCACCACCCCTATCACATTTAGTGTTTTCCGCACACACATCATGTTTGCAACCCAAGATTTTTTTGTTACTGGGAGTGCTTGCAAGGATACTGTTGCAATAATACAACATTAGTTGGTGAAAGAATATAGAACAACAGAAAACATAAACATATACAGCAACAGATGGAAAGTTACTGTCACTGTTGTCTTTGATACTGACTGCAGGCCCATGCAATTTACAATCAACATCAACACACAATAAGACGATAAGGGTCATGACAGAAATAATGACTTATGAATAAGCAAGAGGCAGAACACCGTTGCTATCATTCTCAACACAGACTGCAGGTGCACAGGACCTGCAACTAGCATCAGCAAGCAGTAATAGTAAATATAATAGAAAAAATAAAGAAAACCCAATGAATTCAGGATAGGAACATCAGTATCACCATTGACTTCAACATTGACTACAGCCACACATGGTCTATAACAAGTGTTGCTAAGTGGTAAGTCAAGAGGGTAATAAAAAGAACATACTTATCATCTTGAGCTTCTTCGAGTGCCCTTACTTTCTCCGATTTGATGATTTTCTGCCTATCATAAATTTAGATAACAAACATCATGGCACACCGATATGGACTTAGGCCTGCTTGTACTAAAACATGTGAGAATGCCAGTAGCATATCAACATAGAACAATATGTACTTAGCAGTAACAGAATCAAATGCAGTATTGGTTTCATGCACAGTAGCACCAGCAGAAGTGCTAACACACAGCCAAATAAATATGGGAGCAAATAAAAATCAAAGATAAACAACGAACAGAAGAGTAACAGCCAGTAGGTTATCGAAGGCTGAGGTCCCAGGGGCTAGAGGAGACTGGCATTGGCATTTCACAGGAGACAAGCAATTCAAACGATCTCTGAGGATTCAATTAATATTATTTGGTGGTAAAAACGATGAATGGGACATACACATCAGAAGAACCATCTGACACAACCACACCATGCCTTTTTGCAGGGGTTGAAGGACTGCCAAACAGACCGTTAAGCTATCAAGACATTGTTGCAATCGAGGAACAACCTACCTGGCGGTGGCACTTGAAGAAGCTTCCTTGGCAACAATTCTGCAACAGTGAATTAAGCCTAAACAGAACAGGAAAAACAAGTAACCTACTGCTGCAGGCTTGTCTGATTGCTAATTCCTGTTCAAACAATGGATGGACAAAAACAAGTCAGACATACTCACAGGGCAGTTGGGATGTTTTTCAATGGCCTAGTGCAGAAGCACCATATAAGATAGACAATAGTAAAAAGAAAGGGAGACCATACAACAACATTTTCTTCAATGTACTAAAAAGATGCAAGTGTCAGACATGAAACAAAACATATTTTCACAAAAGCAAAATACATACTGTGATGGCATTTTGGGCATCTTCAGCTGTGTTGAATTTTCAAAAAAATGATGAAGACAAGTTATCCCCTCTTTCCTGAATAAAGCACTTATCAAAATGCAGCATCAGCATATTACAACATAAAAAAACATATTTCAAAAGTGGGCTCATATACACAGAACATAAGAAGTACGCAGATCAGAAGAGCAAAAATAAAAAGGTCCAAAGATTCACAATCAAAATCACTGCAGGAACACACAAGGCCAAGGATATTGTTACAATCCACCCCCATTTTTCTCTCAGTTGTTGGACCCCCTCCTCATCACTCTATCTACACCTCCACCCATATTCCGAAGTGCCATGCCACCTAGCCTTATGGCCAAGCGACCATTACCATTGAACCCATCACCCCTACCAGACCTGCCACTGCTACCATCTAGCAAACCATCCAAACTATCATCACCCCTTGACCAGCCACCAGTTGAGCCCCTTGTCCCCGTTCCCTGGAATGTCCACTGATGGGAGTACTCCTTAATAGAGACATACCAAGAGCCACCCCTAGTAGAGAACCCACTGGAAGATCCAGACAGTCCTATGGAGGACACGCCACCCTTAAAGCTAGAACCAGTCACTCGTTATGAACCTGATGTCCCTGGAGGCCAGACACACACCTTGTCCCCAAAAGAGTCCCCTATCGAACCCTGGGAAGCATATCTCACTCAACCCAGCAGTCCTGTGTCCTGCAAGCATTCCCTATCCCCTACCAGTCCTTCTTCAGTGCCTATACAACAACGTACCAGTCGTGAAGGCAGTTACCAGTCAATCACCCCTTCAGCCTTGTTGCCCATAGCTGGCACCTTGCCCCAGAGTCAGGGCTACCCATCAACCTCTTCAGGAGGATCCTCAGACAATCCCTCAGCCATGCAGAGCTCCGCAGATGATGTGGATAGCAACATGGCCCTTAATTGGGTCTCCATCAATACTGACTACCTTAAATGGTAGCTGCTTACACTAGACGCCCATTAGACCAGAATGGGCACGCGGAGATCAGATCTCCTCGGATCAGCCTCAAACCTCGTGGTCATCATCATATCATGACGACGCTTCTCTTCTTGGAATGACCCACCACCATTGTTCTATGGTTAAGGATAGATTAGGCAATTCCCTGATCCCTCATTCGCTCTTGCTCATTCTCTATTGTTCGACTCATACAGATTGCAGCACTTATCCGCAGACCTTCATACGATACAGACAGACCCCTCTTGACCAGAACTACCTACCTTAGTGATTGTGGCCTGTGCACCAGCCTGCCTGTATATAAGCGCCCAGTATTTTGACAGTCAAGCCCTAAGCTTGACTTGATTAACAATATCAATGTTCTTGAAAGCTCCCCTTGTGCCTCCCCTTTCCCTCATCTCTTACATAAGCCACTCAGAGTCATCTCAAGTAAACTAGAGACTCTCTACTATCTTCAAGTATTTGCCACCCATTCACTCTTAGTACAAGTTGTACTATCAAGGCCTGTTGAAGCCTTAACAGATATTGTATGGGACAAGCACATCAGAAGGCAAGCATGACAACAACCAAGAGACACACAACACATCGCAAGACCTAATTGAGTAAAGGAACTCCTCATTCGTATAACTAAAACAAGCAAGCACAAGCTGTGTACCAAATGTAGAGGAACTTACTATCAAAACTGACAGCATAAGATCAGTGGTACAAATGCATAATATCGATTAAAAACATGGAAATTCACAGAAGGCAAATGGATCACAACTGACAACAAGGATGCAAAGGAGAACAGATCAAAACTTGAAGAGGTATAAATTAATGAATTGCTGCAGACCATTGAGATTACTATAATCATAAAAAGGTAAATACCATATGACATGAAAAGCAAGAGAATCAGAGTGTTGTACCATACAGAGTGTTGCAGCATGTAGCACAACATAATAGAGAAAACAGCCCCAAACATGTGTGTATATGGGAGACAAGGGCCCAGAGTCAAAAAAACACACAGAACCACCTAGAACCTTTCTGTCGTCTTCTACTAGTAGAACTTGCTACACCCTGACAAATGGAAAAGCTAGATCACATAGCCAAAATGCATACATCCTTAATCAAATAAGAGAAAGTAATGATAACCAATAGAGCACAGGGAACAAAATCAAGCAAAGCACTGTAGAGATAACTAGCAACAAAGAACACATCTGCCTGGTAGACATATACAAAGTAAGAAAACACAACACATAACACAACAAACTTCTAACCCACCACCAGATCAATACAAACTTTTGGGACATGAATAAAATACAACAATTCTCAAATCCAGCATCATGGCAAATTGTGAAGCAAGGAGAAGATGACAACAAGATAGAAGAAGTAATATTCACCATACAAGGTGTGATACACACCAAGGACTTACCCCCTATCAAAATGAAGCTGAGGTAAGCAACAAAGAGCAGCAAGTACAGTATACTGACCAAGACTGATTAAAACTGGGATTCCAGCATATAGATATAAATTTTTACAACAAGGGGTAACTCTCACAGGATAGCAAATACCAATGTTCATGAAGGCAGCAGAAGCAGTCCAAGTTATCCACTCTTATTTCAACTGGCAGTTTCAAGAAGGGACCCTCAAGGAGCATGGCAAAAACATGGGGGACTCCAAGAACTTTGACCAAATTAACATGTGGAATAGGTACTTCACACCAGCATACAAGGCAAAGGAAATGCAGGTGATAGCTTTCCTGCCTGGAGTCAACCCTGTAGGAACATTGCATGGCATGTCACAAGAAGACACCACCTGGATGTACATACACACTGAAGACAATCAAGTCCATTTCTACACAACGCACAGAGACAATGCGGGCAACATTGGGTAAGTATCAGTTGCAACAGCGAAAGAAGGAACCATGACACTGAGATATGATTCACAGATACAAGCAATGCAAACTACAAGTGTTCCGAGTAGGGGACATAGTGGAAGCCCAGGTCTCCTTTGTTGTAATACTGGTCAAAGAAGGGCGACACAAGATGCTGACAGTACTGCAGTTGCTGGTGTTGATTAGAGGATTCTTCAAAAAGGTAAGCATAAAACTTGCCTGACCAAGCATACATTAAGTTAACATGAAACGCAGACAGAACCACAGGCTGAAACCATAGAGAAACCAAAGGCTAAAGCAAGAACAATTAAGCAAAAAGCAGGTTATGGCCATAAATAGGACACCAAGCATAAGAAGCAAAGAGTTGACAATATGGCCATAGAAGTAGAGACACATAGATTCAATCATCTTGACTAAATGAGCACTGAGATACCAGAAGTAGCATGCCCAAAAACATATTGTTGCAATCAGTTTGTTTATTTTTTATTACAAAGGTACTTTCTCAAATGCCATCCAAAATAACATGCATGCACATATCATCAACTCAATCATGACACAAATACTCAGACAGGTAGCAAAACCTATATGCAAGGTTGAGCGACCATGACATTGCTTGCCCTTGCCCTTGCCCTTGCCCTTATCCACCCTTATCATCGCTTGCTGCCCATTGCCATTATCTATTGCCATTACCATCACCCCATCTTGACAATGCCTTGGGGGACTTGCTAATATCAATATTAACACACCAACATCCATGCCTCTTCTATTATCATCATCTTGCATGTTCTCACATTAGGCAATGCACCAGTGATCCTCAAAGGCCCAGACCCTCATAGGCATGTATGCACATTGGACACCAACACAAAGGAAGTCGAACCCTCATGCATTGATACAGTATGCATAAAAGAGGGGAGTGTTGCTGGTCATAGGTGCTGCACCAGCCCTGGCTGAGGGTACCACCAGCATCGAACCTGCTGACAAGGCTGTGACAGCCATTGCTGCTAAGCCCAAGGCATTGGTCCTCTGGGCGCAAAACAAGGCCAGGTGCAGACGCAAAGTCAAGACCCCCCCACATGAAGGCAAGGGAGAGCTTGATGCACTGCCACTGCAAGGTGAGCGCATGGTCAAGGCAATGCCGCTGCAAGGCAAGGCCAACCATGAAGTCGAGACATCATCAAGAAGGGCACAAGTGAGAAATGCACCAATGCACTGCCACCAGAGGGCAAGTGTGAAGGCAGCACAACACCACAAGGCACAGCCAAATGCAAAGTCAAGATATTGCCACAAGAAGGAAAGCACAAAGGCAATGAGCCACCACATGAGGTGCTGTCACAAAAGTGCAAGCAACACCCAAACAAGGGCAAACACAAACCCATTCAGCTGCAAGGAGAGGCAGTGCTTGGAGATAAGGGCATGACAAGGTGCTACCATGAAACCACAAGTGCAAGCAAGATACACTGCCACAAAGGAACCCAAAGAGGGTGCCTTGGCACTTTGTGATCTGGAAGGGAGGCTGCCCAAAGATGATATTGTTGAGTCAAAGAGGGCCAGCAAGGCCAGCAAGAGCAACCGCAGGCAGCATCACCCGCCAGCACCTGGCAGCACAAGAAACCTGCCCCCCCAAAGAACCAGTCAGACAGTGGCACATTCCACAACAAATCCACCACACACCTGTTACCCCCATCCATCACCGTTCCATCCTGCTATCAGAAAGTCCACCTGCTTTTTGTCTCAAGGCCCATTGAGAGGGCACTGCATTGTCCTGGAAGATGTCAAGGCAACAAAGCATTGCAACTCTGCCATTTGGTGGCTGTCACACCTGAATCACACACCATGCACACACAGGTGCACTGGCAGAGATTCTATATTTAGGATAGGCTTGACTGGCAAGGTGTCACATGCACTGTTGTCTTGACAGTTCAAGGTGGTGAGAGGGTGACCTGGGTGCCTTCAGTAGCTGAGTTTGAGGCAAGATGAGACTGCTGCCTCTAGTGACTTGGAGTTCCAGGCTCTAGCCTTTAAACCGTGACCTACCAGTACCTGCCCAACCCTCAAACTGGGTAAGGGTTCCAGGACTCATAATCACATGGGAAATGTAAAACACTGCAGCCTGGCAGCATGAACACAAGTATGTGATCACAACAACCAAATGGGACAATTATCCCCTGCAAGTGACATTGACCCATCGGTGGAGTAGACAGCACATCATGATAATGCAAGCACTGTGTCAACGCATCAACACATCAACTCTCATGCTAAGTCAAACTCCAACTAAAATGCAGCATCCCCAGGCCAATACAGACCATCCTACCATGCCTTCAAAAAACAAATAAATTTTAAGAAAAACAAAAAAACAAGCTCCTTCTAATGGCCATATCTCATATCTGCTTTATCTGTTGTAAATACATGCACATGCATGCATTGTAGTAGCCACATCCCATAGATACATTTATTATTGTTTACATAAACATGTATTGCCCAGACCGATGTGTACAGACCACATGGCCAACCTGCATCAAGACACAATAACTATGATTACCATATCTGGCCTAATAACCACTATAGATAGTAATGATAGAATGCACAACACTGTGATAGGCATTGTTGTATATCAATCTCCATCGCCTTGTAATCCCTTATCCTTCCCATATTTCAACACATCCTGCCTCAAATCTTGCTACCAACAACACTTGGATTGCCCAGAGCTGCCAATACAATGGTCATATGCAGCCTCAAGGATGGTGAAGTAGGTCCACTGGCAAGCACCTCCGCAGCTTGGCCTTGTTGGATAGGATTGTTATCGATGGATTACACACACTTTCATATGTTTATCTTTACCTTAGCATTCCTTTATTCAACCTTGCACCTGCGGCCATACCCTCGAAACCAAACATCTGGTGCCGCACGAGTCTGTTGCCAGCAAGGCTGATGCCCCTTTACTTTCATTTTTACATTCAATCTCTTCCTATCATACTTGTCCCATAGTCACCTCAGCATAAATATATAAAGATCATTGCCTGGCCTTGCATCATAGCAGACTACCATGCCCCCTTCTCCCATCTCATCTCTCATATGTGTTTTATCTTCTCTTCTTTCTCTGTCCAATCCATCCGAACAACACCATACACTGTCAACCAGTGACACCATGCCAACTTTGTGCCTACCAGCAATCACATGATCAACATCAATCAACAACTACAAACCTGCCACCCCATCTTGCTCCATCACACATGCAAGCATGCACATGCGCTGGTTCTATTTATCGTCCCCCTTCTTCCGAACTTATGCACAGACCTTCAGTCTGCAATACACTATTCACTCACAAGATCTCTGGTCTCACAGTCCTCTCTGTGACTCTCACTTCATCAGGGCAGCCAATAAAGTTTCCATATGTGTTTCTGTAATGTCCTTTGCCATGGTTCGCCTGGATATGGATGTTGGTAGTACTGGCGATAAGCCCCAATCATCACCAGATCTGGTGAGTAGTTGTTCCAGGACTGATCCAAACTATATGCTCAAATACTCCAGTATTGCTATTTATGTGGCAACAGTGGTGATCTTCTAATATATGACAAATGTCACCATGCAATCTGTCTTGGACCATGCTTAGCCATCCCATTGACCCCAGGCTATGAGATCAGCAAAGATATAGCATTCATCTGTCCTGCTTGCCATCAAGTGGAAGATCAAGAGGAAAAGACTACTAGGCCTTACCATGTATGTTTGACACTCTGACAATCTCAATTTTCAATTGATGATGCATCAATGATGATCCAGGGTCTCTACTTAAAAGAAAACTATGACACAACACAAATCTCGACCTGGGTGCTTACACCTGCTTCCACAAGCCCAGCTAAGGTCAATGGCAGCGCACAATTTAATCTACATTCGAAATTTCTGGGAGACCACATTGCTTTGTTAAGCTTCTGCCTGAAATATCTTGATGTCAACACTGGTGATGTTGGCAGGCTGTTGGAAGGCTTTTCTTGTGCCTTCTTTGGTGGAATGAACAAGAGCTTGCTCATTTTGGAGCATGTTGAGTTTGATCTCAATACAAATATTTCTGCACATAAAGTGCAGACAGGTAGGATAGTCAAAAGATTAAGAGCTGCTGGGTGTGTCCTCAAATTTGCTGGCGGTGACCCTTCTAATGACCCTTCTAATGCTGACTTCATCTTAGGTCAGGGCTCAAGAGAGCCATCATTCTCACAACAACTCATGCAGAGCAGAACACAGGCCATCTTGCAACCTTGTTGACCTTATATGTTGGCATCGATAAGGTGTATAGTTTCCTCTTTGGGTTTCAAACTTCTCACGTCCATAGTGGGCAAGGCAGGTTATCACCAAAACAGTTATGGATATTGTCTTTTCCTGGGCCAGTAAAGCTAGAGGATCAAGAACTGTCAATACACACTGTTTCTTCCTCTGCTATGGGGCACTTGTCAACACCACCTCATCACTAGAGAGGGTGGAATCCTTTGCCTATGAGTATGTGCTATGCATGTTGGGGAAGTAGCAGCTGGCCAGGCCATGGCCAGGTCCACTGAATTGAGGACCACACAGTGCGCACTGCCGGTGTGCAGCACACTAGTGCTCCTACCCAGTGTTTGGTAGATTCAGATACAGTACATACTCTAATTAGCATCCATTGTTACAACCCTTTAAGTACTTTTGTATGTTGTGTAGTGGACCCTTAGTGTGTGCATCCTAGTGCCCAACTAAGCATCTGCTACACAGGTAAATACCTCAATATTATAGTGTGTGCATCCTAGTGCCCAACTAAGTGACTGCTACATAGTTACACTTCTTTGTGTTTGATCGCTTTTGCCCCACCCTCATTAGCTGCAACAATGCACTTAACAGTCTACTCAGACTAATATCAACAGACTAAAGCCAGCCAGTTTATTTGCATTCAACACTTGGGCTTTTCACCCCATATATGCCACCACATTTGTTCTTGATTTCTTTCACTATGTGATCATCAACAGTAGGACCTTTGACAGTGTTGCAGGGCAGCTTTTTAGCTCCTCCCTACTCTCTTGTCACATGGGTGTTTTGCGCTTCTGGACCCATGACTGTCATCAAGAGTTGCATATTCAAATGGGCACATTCCTGTACTCAGCCATTGGGGGAGTCAATGCTATATCAATGTTCAACTTGCTATTGCATTCAGGCATGGGACCAAAGAAACCAGGGGTTGTCATCTGATCTGCATTGGGATGTGATGATGCATTGCAGATATATGGGAGAGCAAGGACGATGCACTGAAGAACTCCATTTCACCATGCCAACCCTTCTATTGAAACCCCTCAAACAGCCAGAGGGGGTTTGGATGGCCTTTGGTGTTGGCAAAACAGACTTCCTATAGTATTATAGTCCTGTATTTCATCTTGTGACACAATATGCAAATCAGACACGTACTCATGGTAAATGTTGTTGAGTCATTGGCTTATCACACCCTCCTGATCTGAGCCTGTATCATTGAATGTGTATTTGTATTTTGTAGATTACTTGCTGACCAGATCAACCATTTATGTTTACCATGTGGCCCATGGTTACTTATTGATACCCACTGATATCATTCTATGATATTTTAGCAATTTTCATCCATATATGGTAATACCATTGTTGCCAACACATATTGATGAAATGGGCCATGAGTGTCCGAACATACATAATTCCTAATTCCTCAGATTTACTCTGAATCTATGGTCTGTAGCGTCATGCAACCACACTTACCAAATACCCAAGCTAAGTTATGCACATGAGAAATGGGCAATTGTGTGAATATCATACACAAGCATGCTTATCTACTGAGGAAATGTTCCCACCAGCTATCCTTACATTCTAGCATGTCAGTGCCATGCTCACTCATTTCAGTTCAGTATACTAAGGCACACATAAATGGATTATGATAAAAAGAGAGTGCACATGATATCCAGCAACAAAATAGCACAACACAATAAGCACAGTTCGGCAATGGCTGCAATGAAAGTGTGGAATTCCAAAGTCATGTGCATGCAAAGCATCAACCCAAACATGACAACACAAAATACAAATACAACAACACATGGTTTGGCAATGGCCACAATGAAAATGTGTCATGTCACAAAGGGGACAAGGTGAAGGGAGGTGAAGAAGTCACGTGTTGTATATTCGGCAGTACCCAAGATGTATGGTATATAAAATAAATACAGTAACACTGCGGTGATGTGGTAACAGCCTTGTCATGGTGCTCCAGACACCCACACCATGACCACATCAGATACTGTAGCTGGGTCTGATGTGTGAAATGGTGTTGTGTCCATCTGGGCACCATGATCAAGTGGCAAGGAGCCCAAAAGTGAAAAAAAAGGACTCCTGTGCCTGTGCAAGGCCACAGGCAACATGTCAATCATGTCCAGCCCCAAGATTGTGGTAGCAGCTATGTCCCAGCACAACCTTGCTGTTGACGTCCTTGTGCACCCTTTTGCGCTCAACTTCCAAGAGCCAATCATGTTTGTGGGCCTTCTCTTCAAGAGTCTCCTTTCCCCTCTTACTCTCTTCAGCCACATAGAGACTAAACGGTTTGTTTCAAACAACACAATGTCATCCTAAACTACCTCACAGATGGCAATTATGATATGAGTGCCAGTGTCTTCTCAGCCTCTAACACTGACCTAGCAGAACTAGAATTACATTGATATGCCTAGGGAATATATTTGAATAATAGAAAGACTAGAGATCCTAGAAATCATAGTGTCATGCCTAGAATACCTCAACAAAGATTTAAATAATAGAATGCCTGGAAATCTGAGACCAAGCATGGCCTGCAACGTGGTGGGTGATTTCAGGACACTTGTTGCAAGGCAGCCCAAAGACAACAACACAAACACAAAACTGGCAACAGCCACAACATTTACGGCTCTCTAAACCCATGATCTGGCAATGGCTGCCATATATATGCAGAATTTTCACAATGTGCATAAGTGATAATAATATGGCCATCTTCGCTATCACTATGTAATACAGCTCAGGGTAAACTACTACCTTGTTGGCACAGAATAAACAAACAAACAAACAAACAAATAAATAAATATGTACATATCCATCCAACCAGCCAACAACCCACCCAAACACCTCCAACCAATCAACAATCTAGCCAACCAATTAGACTGACAGACCCGAACCACACGACTGCTGCCACTTATGAAAAGTAAAAAGGAATGTAGTGATAATGAAAGCTGAACAGAATATAGAGGAAATAAAATAAAACAAACCAGGAATGAGGTGAAAGATTGTTGACTACTAAGGAAGAAGGCATTGAAGGTGAGGAGGCAAAGGAAGGTCCAATCCATGCAAACCACCAAAGTCCGACCCATGCAACTGAGAAGAGCTGGCCCACCTGGCTGAAGCAGAGTGCCAAAGTACAGAACCCAAGATACGCACCCCAAGGTGGATCGTAGAAGTATGGCAAGGCAGGAATGTGCAATGCGAACAAGATGATAGGTATCTTCTGCATTATAAGGGGCCATCGCCCAGGGTTGGATAGAAGAGGAGATAAGAGCCCCAGATAAAAACAAGAGGCACCCAGTGGGAATGGCTGCAACAAAATTGCAGAATGGAACCATACAAGGCTGGTTGCCCAAAAGTCGCACACTACTCTCTGACCACATAATCTAGCAATGGCTGCAACAAAATTGTGGAATCACAGACAGCAGACAGGGATGATGCCCAAAAGTCATGGCTACTACTGTACTTTAAGATCACATGACTCCAGCCAATCCCGCAATGAAATCATGGAATTCTCCCACACAGCACCCAAAAAATGCCAGCTGAAAAAAAACAGCAATGGCCACAATGAAATCACAGAATGGTTGCCCAAAAGTTGTGGCTACCACAGTACTTTAAGATCACATGACTCTGGCCATTCCTGCAATGAAATTGCAGAATTTTCATATGGGGGGGGCCCAAAATTTCCCTATGAAAAAAACAGCTTTAATACCTTGTTCTCTAAAAGAGAACTTGGAACTTCTTCTATATAAGAAGACAGAACAATATGTCATGCCCTACATATGACCTCCACCAATCATCAATAGTGAAGAGGAGTACAAGATCAAGAATATTCTAGAAGCACAATGCTTTGGTCAAGGATGTAAACTCCAATACCTCATATACTAGAAGGGCTACCCACACTCTGATGATCAATGGATCAATCACAAGGACCTCAATGCCCCTGATTTGTTAGCAGAATTCTACCTCTCTGACTCTGCTATGGCTGGACAACCAACAGTATAAAGACCCCTTACAAATCACCAATCAATCTCCATCCTCCTCTCTTATCTTCAAACTGGCTCCCCCATTTGATATCTTCTACAAGTACAACAACCACTTCAAACAGTACCTCTTCAGCCTCTATGAATCAAGCCCCCACCTCAACCAACTCATTTGAAACCTAGCTGATTTCTCAGTCAAAGACATATCTTGCTTGTCCTCCCCCATCTTTGTTCCTTCCCACTTTTCATCCCCAACCAACAATGCTGGCAACACTCCCTACATCATAGCATCTTCTTGTCCTAATAGCCCCACTGACTCTGAGATGGCTTGGCCCCATCAACAAATGATTGAGCACATCACTTGCCTTCTCAACATTGAGAAAGAAGAAGTCTGCTGCCAATTCCCCACCAATCACTCACTCCTTCCCATCAATTGCTCTCCTCCTTAAGCTATCTCTCCTAATAATCTCCCCTTTGCTCCTGCTCCTATCTTACCCACTCTTCAATACCCTGGCACTGACTTGAAAGACTATATTGACCCTGCCTATTCCAATAGTTCCCTGTCATTCATTCAGGTAATCTCTGACAGTGTTGTACAGTATGACAAAGAAGAACCTCTTGCCAAGATAACCTCTATCCACAAGGTCACTTCCCAAACCTTGTCCACTCCTCAGGACACTACTGACTATAAGAGGCTTGCTATGGTCTTGTACCAAGAACTCTTGGACCAAGATGCCAAGATCAAAGCCATGGAGGCTGACACAGAGGGACAGACCCCCTCTTCTACTGGACCACAACCTGGTGTCCATCCAGGACCTAGATAGCAGGACAACTTCTCAGCAACTAACACTTGCCACTACTTTATTATTCCTGATGGTGATAAGGACATAATTGCCCCCTTCATCTCCTACAAACTTAACTGTCACTTTCCCAAACTCCATGCCACCAATGGTTGTGGCTGCACCATCCACTCCCACCCTCTCCACACTTGCCCCCAGTCCACTTGCTCCTCCCCAATGTCACCCCACAACAAGCTCTTCTTCCATCATAACCTGACCCTCACTGATGGAGTAGACTGGGCTGTGATTAACAAGGATGACTCCACCTTAGCAGTGGAAGTAACACATTTCCGATCCCACAAGAGAGCCTATGATTGCATTGCCCAACATATGGGACAACTCAGGGAGTTGCTTGAGATAGAGCAACAGGCCCTTTATTGCAGCTTGTCCTACCTCACTGGTGCCAATGCCCTTGCCTGCCTCCAATACTGGATCAACTCCTCCCTTGACACTGCCCCCTACTTCTCTGTCTTGCACATCAAGAAGATCTGCACCTCTATCTTGTAGAGCATGCACATGCTGTGGCCTTGGAATCGGCCATTTCCGACCACATGATGGCTCCCAAGTTGCCCAAGCCCAACAACGCAACACAAGCAATGCAAAGTCAACCTTTTGCCTTTCCCATGCACTGCTCCTCCTTGTTACGATCCTGGACCCTTACCCCAATTTTCCACCATTTATTTTGCGCTTTCGGTCACTCGTCCCTCACTCGTTCCCTCACGCGCCGCTCGGACCGTCACCAAATCACCTGACAAGTCACCTGATAGACCATATGACTAATCCGCAGTCAACTATCACATGCCATCACTCCGCAGTCCGCAGCATCATGACGTGTCTTCATTTAACCCTTTTCGGATTGCCAACTCATGATGGGCTATTCTTAGATTGCCAGCTCATGATGGAGCTATACTTAGAACCGCCACGTCATGATTCCACCTTAGTAATATTTCCATATTTTCTGTGACTCCTGTGACTTGTTACTTCTCAAATGTATATAAGCGCTCGTACTTTTAGCAGTTAGGCCCTAAGCCTAACTTGGTTTTCAATCCAAGAATTGTAGCTTCCACCTAGGACTCTCTGAGTCTCTTGCCTGAACTCTCAAAGTCGCTTCAAAGCCTTGAAGCTCTTCCCCTTCATCTCTATTATCTACCTCAGGAGTCGCCCTTATCATTGGGGACTTTACTCTTATAACTGCGTAGCCAACCGGTACCGAGCTACTCACATGATCCATTGCCTCAGGAGGAGATCCCACTGAGCAATCCCAGTCGTCGCCAAACCAACCCACGCACATCGCGTCTTTAAGGCCCTTGGACCTTAACACAAGTTAGGCTTTCCTATGAGCTCTTGAAACACAGAGCTGTTACCATCGTGGCGACCATTCAAAACGAAACACTCAACGACGAGTTTACACGCATCGTCAGAAGACAACAGGACGATCTCCCAGCACACGTCACAAAGGACGCATACTTCGAAGACCACAGAGTAAACAATTCCAACACCGGATATTACCTTGACACCCCAACCGGACGGACCATCCCTGTTGAATTTATCCAAGCAAACGACACCTACCTTTGGGTCCAACTTCACCGACACAACGATACCTGGATTACTAACCAGGGAGGAATTATCAGAAACAACCCAGATCTTGGCTGGTGGCTCGTCATCGACCCTCAGCATCCCAACTACACACAAGAGGCCAGCATCCCTCTCACTCTCGCAGCAGTTACCACCGCACTTCAGCAGCTTCCTACCCACCCCGACATCCCAGATCATCCAACCATCATGGAAGGACAACAGGAAGACATTAACGTCACTACTGGCCAAGCACAAGCCGAGGTGCAGAGGATTAACATCATCACTCCCTCTAACAGCGCACTCAAAGGAAACCCTCCTTTCGTATTTACTGGAGACAGGAATACAAGCCGGAAGTTTATAAACAACTTCGATCTCTGGCGCCTACTCAACCAACATAACGACACCATGAAGAAACCCCTATCCCGCGTCGTTGCCCTCCTCAGCTACATGGACAGTGACAAAGTGGATGCCTGGAAGGAAGAACAAATGCATATCCTTGAGAAAGCAGCAAACGACGGAGTCCAAGAAACGGACAAAGACCTTTGGAAAGACTTTATCGAAAGGTTTAGGAACGCCTTCACCAATCAAAACCAGAAAGAAGAATCTTACCAGAAGCTATGCAAACTCAAACAGGAAGATAGTCTTGACGACTTCTTCGCCAAATTCAAGCAACTAGCATTCGAGGCTGGAGTTCCCCTAGACGACAAGGGAACTATCGAAACCCTCAAACACGCTATGAACAAAGGCCTTACTGGCGCTATCATTAATTCCCCCAACTTCGACCCTACCGCGGATGTCCCTTGGACGTTCAAACAGTGGGAAGAACAGGCTCGCCAATGTCATCTTAAATGGAAGGCGGCAGCCGAGTTCACCCAACGACGTCAAGGACTCTTCCAAGCATTCAAACTATCCCCCAGGCAGAACAACAACAACCCTGGACAAGGCGGTTTCGGAAGAAACAACAACTGGAGGAACAACAGGAACGACCGACGCACCACCTCTCAAGGAGGATATCACATGGACATCGATGCTACAGTCACCCAAGATATCAATGCCACTATCAGTGGACAACAGCACTCCGAGGCAAAGAAAGCGGACCTCATGAGAAGCAACTTGTGCTTCTACTGCGAAAAACCAGGACACCGAGCTAATGTCTGTCGCAAGAAACAGGCCGACCGCGGTAACTTCAGCGGTCGCTCCAACAACTCCAGGGAGCCAACTAGAGTCAAAGCTGCACCTATTATGCCAGATCTTTCAGATCCCGATACTTTCGCTGACTATCTGAAGGACAACATGGATTCCTTCAGCGAGGAAACCAGACTAGGATTCGTCAAGAAACTCATGTCAAAGGATTTTCCCGCGGCCCTCAACTAGCTGCCTTAGTTAGGGCTTTCCGACTCGATAGTGTGTTTGTAAACAAATCAAATTCAATACAACTTAAAGTTCCAATCACACACTATCAAGGGACGGCAGAAGAACTAGTATTACTTGACACTGGAGCAACAGAAAACTTCATCGATCAAACAACTGTGGACAAGCTTCGCTTAGGAACCAAAAGAATCCCTCACGCACGAGCAGTATACAACGTTGACGGAACCTTAAACCGAGCCGGTTCTATCACTAAAGCTTGCGATCTACTTATCACTCAGGGCAATAAAAAAGAACGAACTAGGTTCTTTGTCACCAATCTAGGTCGTGACCGCATGCTCTTTGGTTACCCTTGGTTCAAAAAGTTCAACCCAGATATTGATTGGGAGAAAAGCGAACTCAGAGGACCAAAAGTCAAGATCGAAACCCTACTCTATGGCACTCTTCAATGTGCAAAAACCTGGCTCAAGCAGAAGAAACAAGACAACGAAGACCTCATCCTCGAGGCACAACAGTGCGCTCTATGGTCGGGAGTAACTCCTTCAGAAATGAGGGAAGGCCCGGTAGAAATCAACCGCACCCACACATCAGTCGAAATGGCCCATAAGTACGCATTGGAACATGGGAAGGAGGAAGTTACCCTCCCGGAAGAATTCAAACGTCATACGGCATTATTTTCAGATGAAGAGGCAAACAAATTCCCGCCAACTCGCGGAGACGGAGACCACAAAATCGTACTCATGGACACCGCCCCTACCCGCTTCAATTGCAAAGTCTACCCACTCTCAAGGGACGAACAAGAAGCGGAGAACAAATTCATCGACGAAAATCTGGAAAAAGGCTACATCACACCATCGGACTCCCCCTACGGCTTCTCTACCTTCATGGTCCCTAAGAAAGACTCGAAGGAAAAGAGATACATCATCAACTATCGCCCCCTCAACGCAGTCACCCGAAAAGACGTTACCCCACTCCCAAATCTCAAACAGTGTATCGAAAACTTGCAAGGAATGGAACTATTCAGCAAGTTCGACATCCACTGGGGTTACAACAACATCCGCATACGGGAAGGCGATCAATGGAAAGCCGCATTCAAAACACGTCGGGGACTATTCGAACCCAAAGTAATGTTCTTTGGGATGAGTAACTCACCAGCCAGCTTCCA
>Ga0307510_10001745_pt1 | contig 24235 bp, 25 predicted proteins | sample 12_EM_MG_FD_207224 | JGI IMG/M metagenome (GOLD analysis project Ga0307510, IMG submission 207224) | Populus trichocarpa ectomycorrhiza microbial communities from riparian zone in the Pacific Northwest, United States - 12_EM | ecosystem: Host-associated > Plants > Roots > Unclassified | place... | reverse complement strand
GCACTACGGCGCCGCGCCCGACGTGCTGTGCCGCACCGACCTCGCGGCCATCATCCCGAAGCTGCCGGCACTGCGCTACGCGAAGAACTTCCCGCTCGTGATGCGCGAGCTGCGCATCGACCTGCCGCCGCTGGAGATCTGGGTGCACTGGTACTGGCGCATGAACCACGATCCCGGCCACCGCTGGCTGCGCGAGACCTTGAGCGGGCTGTACGCGAAGGCCGGCGCCACAAAGAAAAAATCGCCGGTGCGGGAATAGACATCGCTTGCCGCCCGTCTCCTACGGTGTCGGCAACGACAATGCCTCTGCATCATTCACACCCGCATGACACCCGACGACTCGCCGCTGCTGACCTGGCTGCCCCGCCTGCGGCGCTATGCGCGTGCGCTCGCCGGCAACCGCGAGGATGCCGACGATCTCGTGCAGGACACGCTCGCCCGCGCCTGCGCCAAGGCGGCGCTGTGGCGCGGCGTGACCGACATGCGCGCCTGGCTGTTCGGCATCATGCACAACCTGCACGTCGATGCGGTGCGCCGGCCGCGCGTGCAGACGGTGGCGATGGACGACGACACGCCCGACATGGCCGTCGCGCCGACGCAGGGCGAGCGCCTCGCGGTGCTCGACCTGCACGCCGCGCTCGAACGGTTGCCGCTCGAACAGAAGCAGATCGTGCTGCTGGTCGCGCTCGAGGAGATGAGCTATGCCGACATCGCCGCCACCCTGAACATTCCGATCGGCACCGTGATGTCGCGCCTGTCGCGCGGCCGCGAACGGCTGCGCGCGCTGATGGACGGCAGCTCCGAGCCGGCGCGCCTGAAGGTCGTGAAGTGAAGCGCACGCCATGAACCCGCAACAACAACCCGTCACCGAAGCCGAACTGCACGCGTATGTCGACGCGCAGCTCACGCCCGAGCGCCGCCAGGATGTCGAAGACTGGCTCGCCACCCGCCCGCTCGAAGCGCAGCGCGTCGAACGCTACCGGCTGCAGAAGCTCGCGCTGCGTGCGGCCTTCGATCCGGTGCTCGCCGAGCCGGTGCCGGCGCATCTGCAGCAGGCGGCGCAGCTGCGCGCGGGCTGGTCGACGCAGCGTGTCGCGGCGAGCCTCGCGGCCGGCGTCGCGATCGCGCTGATCGGCGGTGCTGCGGGCTGGGGTTTGCGCGGTGCGCTCGCGCCGAACGGCCAGACCGCCGCGACCGCGATCGCCTCCGCACCGAGCGCCTTCGCGCAGCGCGCGGCCGTGGCGCATGCGGTCTACAGCCCGGACCTGCGGCGCTCGGTCGAGATCGACGCGGCGCACGAGGAACAGCTGAGCACCTGGCTGTCGCGCCGCATGGGCGCGCCGATGAAGCCGCCGCATCTGCAGGCCGTGGGCTACAGCCTGGAAGGCGGCCGGCTGCTGCCGGGCGGGCGCGGGCCGGTCGCGCAGTTCATGTACCGCGCCGAGAGCGGCGCCAAGCTCACGCTGTATGTGTCGAACGATGTGGCCGACATCGGCGGCGCCGCGAGCAGCGCGGGTCGAGGCGATGGTTCGGCCACCGCGACCACCGCCTTCCGCTTCGCGCAGCAGGGCGCGGTCAACGTGTTCTATTGGGTCGACGGGCCGTTCGGCTACGCGCTCTCGGCGGAGGCCGACCGCGCGACGCTGGCGCGCGTGTCGGACGAGGTGTATCGGCAGATCGGCTCGGCGCCGCGCTGAGCGGGGCGTTCAACGCGCAGCGCCCGATCCGCGACCTCAGTCGCCACCCGCCATCAGCGCCTTCACCGCGCGGTCGAACGCCTTCAGCACGGTGGCCGGCGAGCCGTCCATCTGCGCGCGGATGATCGCGCCGTCGACCAGCATGCCCAGCGCGTTGGCATCGCGCACCCGCGTGCGCGAACCCGGCATCAGGTTGGCGATCGCGGCGATCATGTCCTGCTTGTGGGCGCGCGCGATCGCGGCCACGTCGGGCTCCGAGCCGCCGAGTTCGCCGACGCTGTTGATGAACGCGCAGCCGCGGTAATCGGCGCTGCCGAACCACTCGGCCAGCGCCGGCGCGAGCGCCGCGACGCCGCGCGCCGCACCGCCGTTGCGCTGCAGCGCGTCGTTGAACCAGATCATCCAGCGCACGTGGCGGTAGTCGAGAAACGCGAGCACCAGCGCGTGTTTGCTCGGGAAGTGCCGGTAGAACGTGAGCTTGGCCACGCCCGAGTCGGCGATCACGCGGTCGATGCCGGTGGCGCGTATGCCCTCCTTGTAGAAGAGGTCGTGGGCGGTGAGCAGGATGCGGTCGCGCGCCGAGTTCGCGACCACCTGTCGGGCAGCTGTTTGGGGCATGCGGCGATTGTAGTGCGCCAGGTAGACAGGTCTGTCTACCTGGGGTAGAGTGGCTCAGGTAGACAGACCTGTCTACCTCGCTGCCAATCCAGCGGACTCATCGATTCCTTCAACGCATCCAACCCTTCGAGACGCCTCATGGACTCACGACCCCCACTCCCCCCGTTCACGCGCGAGACCGCGGCGCAGAAGGTGCGCCTGGCCGAGGACGGCTGGAACTCGCGCGACCCCGAGCGCGTGGCCAAGGCCTACAGCGTGGACACGCGCTGGCGCAACCGCGCCGAGTTCGTGATCGGGCGCGACGCCGCGCAGGCCTTCCTCGAACGCAAGTGGGCGCGCGAGCTCGACTACCGGCTGATCAAGGAACTCTGGGCCTTCGAGGGCGCGCGCATCGCAGTGCGCTTTGCGTACGAATGGCACGACGATTCGCAGCACTGGTTCCGCAGCTACGGCAACGAGAACTGGGAGTTCGACGAGCACGGCCTGATGACGCACCGTCACGCGAGCATCAATGACCTGCCGATCAAGGAATCGGACCGCCGCTACCAGTGGCCGCTGGGCCGCCGGCCAGACGACCACCCTGGCCTGAGCGACCTCGGCTTCTAGGCTCGCGTGTCATCGGTGGACGAGGCACGCCCTCACCACCGCCCATACTGCGCGACGATGCCGCGGAAAAGCGCGTCGCGCTCCGCGCCGAGGTGGTTGCCGCTCGCATCGCCAGACGCATCCTTGCCGACGGCGGTGTGCACCATCACCAGCTTCAGCGCGGGGTCGACGAAGATCGCCTGGCCGTACACACCTTGCAGCGCGAAGCGGCGGTGGCTGCCAGGCATCAGCCAGACCTGAAAGCCGTAGCCGGCGTAGGTGCTGCCGTGGTACGCCATGCGGCCGGGGCGGAACGCCTCGGGCTGGCGCGCGGCGTCGGTCATGTCGAGCAGGTGCTCGCGCGAGACCACGACGTTGGCGTTGGTGTCGGCGCCTGAGCGGCCATCGTTCGCGAGCATCCAGCCGAGCCGCGCGTAGTCGCGCACCGTGGCGTTGAAGCCGCCCTGCGCGAGCTCGACCTGGTCGACCGGGTACACCAGCCAGGTGGCGCGCGCCTGTGCGCCCAGCGGCTGCCAGATCTTCTCGCCGATGTAGTCGCACAGCGTGCGGCCGGTGGCGGCGCGCAGCACCAGCCCGAGCACCTCGGTCTGCGCGCCGGCGTAGTTGAAGCGCCGGCCTTCGTCGGCATCGCGCTCGGTGATGATGCGCGCCGCGCTCATCACGCCGCCGCGCCGTGCCTGCGCGTTGAAGCGGGCGCGGTCGTCCTGCGGTGAATAGTCTTCCACGTAGCGCGCGCCCGAGGCCATGCGCATCAGGTTGACGAGGCGGGTCTCGCCGTACAGGCTGCCCTTGAGCTCGGGCACGTAGGTGGCGGCGGTGTCGTCGAACGACTTGATGAATCCCTCTTCGAGTGCCTTCACCAGCCCCAGCGCGGTGATGGTCTTGGCCATCGAGTTCGACAGCATGCGCATCTCGGGCGTGCGCCCGTAGCTGTAACGCTCGGCGACGATCTCGCCGTCCTTCAACACCAGCACGGCGGTGGCGCGCTGGTGCTGCAGGTAGTCGTCCAGCGTCCAGGTGGCACCGTTGAAGCGGTAGCGGAACGCGGTCTCGACGGCCGCCTTGGGCAGCGGCAACGGCTCGGCTGCCGGTGCGAGCGAGCACGAGGGCGCGATGCTGTCCATCGCGCTGAACGAGCCGACGAGGTGGCCTTCCTGATACGCCTGCGGCAAGTTCTTGCCGGCCGGGTAGCCGGCGGCCTGGCCGAGCGCGGCCTCGTCGGGCGCGGCCAGGCAATGCAGGCTCGCGAGCAGTGTGAGGGCGAGGACTGACGCCGCTGTTCTCTTCATGTGACCGCGCAAAGCCTGCACTATGTCATGCCGTGCCGCGCATCTTCGCGCTCGGGTTGCTGCGGGGTTTTGGCGCGACGCGCAAGTTCGCCGTAGGATTCGACACGTCGAGTCCATCGTCGGCAAGCCATGTGCAGAAACATCAAGACCTTGTTCAATTTCGAGCCGCCCGCCACCGAGCTGGAGATACGCGATGCCTCGTTGCAGTTCGTGCGCAAGCTGAGCGGCTTCTCGGTGCCGTCCAAGGCGAACGAGGCTGCGTTCGAGCGCGCGGTCGAGCAGATCGCGGCCTCGGCGCGCGAGCTGATCGGCGCGCTCGTCACGGTGGCCGAGCCGCGTGACCGCGAGGTCGAGGCTGCGAAGGCCAAGGCCCGCTCGGCGGCGCGCTTCGGCGTGGCGGGCTGACATGAGCGTCGCCGCTTGAGCTCGGGTCGGCCGGTCGGCTGGCGGCGCACGCTCGATCCGTGGATCGGCGCGGCGCTGGCGGCTGCCATCGGCACCGGCGTGCGCGCGATCGCGCAGCCGGCGCTCGGCGATCAGTTGCCGTTCGTCGCCGCGTTTCCGGTCACGGCCTTCGTGGCACTCGCTTGGGGCGCGGGCGCGGGTGTGTTCGCGGCACTGCTGTGCGCGCTGGCGATCGCGCTGCCCTTCGTGCCGCCGGCGATCAAGAGCGAAGACCTGCCGATACAGGTCGGCGCGTTCATGCTTTCGGCCATCATCCTGAGCCTGGGCTGCGACCAGTTCGTGAAGCGCCGCGCGCTCGGCGTCACCGACGCCGAGCATGCCGAGCGCAACGTGGCCGACACGCCGCTCACGCACTGGCTCCAGGCCACGCTGTGGGGCGCGGTGCTGATCCCCACGGCGCTGTTCGCGGTCGCGTGCTGGTGGGGCTACGAGCGCGCCTACAAGGATGCTGAAGCCGCCGTCTCGCACGCGAGCGCGCTGGCGCTGCAGCAGGCGCAGCGGACCTTTGCCGTGGCCACCGGCATCGGCCGCCGCGTCGATTCGATGGTGGCCATGCCCGACGCCGAAGTGCGCGCGAACGAGGCCGGCGTGCACCAGCGCCTGCAGGACGTCGTGGCCGGTCTGCCCGCGGTCGTGAACCTGAACGTCTGGGACCGCGACGGCAAGGCGCTGGTGGGCAGCGACACCTTTCCGGTCGACCGCAAGGCGAGCGTCGGCGACCGCCCCTACTTCATCCGGCACCGCGAGGACACGAACGCGCTGGGCGTCAGCGAGGTCGTGGTCGGCCGCCAAAGCGGCCGCGCGCTGGTGAACGCGACGCTGCGCCGCACGATGGCCGATGGCTCGTTCGGCGGCGTGGTCGCGGTGTCCCTGTCGCCCGGCTTCTTCGAGGACTACTTCCGATCACTGGCCACCGACGAGCCTGGCCTGGTCAGCCTCGGCCTGATCCGCACCGATGGCGCCCTCCTCGCGCGCTGGCCACCCTCGCCCGACGGCCGCGCCATCGTGCCGCCCAGCCACCCGGTGCTGCAGCGCGTGCAGGCCGGTGCGCTCGAAGGCGTGATGGCGCTTGAAGGCGACAGCGCGGGGCGCGAGCGCCGCCTCGTGAGTTTTCGCCGCGTCGGCGAGTACCCGGTGTACGTGGCGGTGGGCGTGAGCCGGCGCGGCTGGATGGCCGACTGGCTGCGCTTCGTCGCGCTGCTCGCGGCGATCACGATCCCGACCACGCTGGGGCTGGTCTATGTGTCGTGGGTCGCGCTCAAGCGCACGCGGCGCGAGCATGCGGTCTCGATCGAACTGCGCGACGAGATCGGGCGCCGCGCGAAGGCCGAGCAGGCCATGATGCAGACGCAGAAGCTCGAAGCGCTGGCGCAGCTCACCGGCGGCGTGGCGCACGATTTCAACAACCTGCTCACCATCGTCAACACCAACCTGCACATCCACCGGCGCCGGCACCCGGAGATGAGCGAGGACAGGCAGCTCGAATCGATGTCGCGCGCGATCAAGTCGGGCGTGCGGCTGACGCGGCAGCTGCTGTCGTTCTCGCGGCGCCAGGCGCTGCGGCCGGAGACCGTGCAGCTGCAGCACTGGCTGCCCGCGGCCGACGATCTGCTGCGCAGCACGCTGGGAAGGCGCGTCACGCTCGCGATCGACGTCGAGTTCGACACCGTCGCCATCACCGTCGATCTCGCCGAGCTCGAACTCGCACTGATCAACACCTCGCTGAACGCACAGCACGCGATGCCCGATGGCGGCACCCTGCGCGTCAGCGCGATGAACGCGGTCGACCCGGCGGATGCGCAGCGCGCCATGGTGCTGATCCGCGTCGACGACAGCGGCTTCGGCATGGCGCCGGAGCTGCTCGGCAAGGTGTTCGAGCCCTTCTTCACGACCAAGGCGCCGGGCAAGGGTTCGGGCCTCGGGCTGAGCCAGGTCTACGGGCTGTGCGCGCAGGCGGGCGGCAGCGTCGTCTTGCACAGCGAGGTCGGCAAAGGCACCTCGGTGCGGATGTACTTTCCGCCCGCGGCGCAGGCGGTCTCGCCGAGCGAGGCGCACCAGACCGAGCACCCCAGCCTGCTCGATGGCCGCGTGCTGCTGGTCGAGGACAACGACGACGTGGCGCAGGCCGTCGAAGGCCTGCTGACGAGCGCCGGCCTCACGATCACGCGCGCGCCCAGCGCCGATGCCGCGCTCGCGCATCTGGGCGCGGCGCAGGACGCCCCCGACGTCGTGCTCAGTGACATCTCGATGCCCGGCACGCTCGACGGCATCGGCCTGGCCTTCGCGCTGCGCGAGCGCTACCCGACGCTGCCGGTGCTGCTGATGACCGGCTTCGCCGAGCGCATCAACGAGGCGATCGCGGCCGACTTCCGCGTGCTGACCAAGCCGGCGCGGCCGGAAGAAATTCTCGGCGAGATCAGCTCCGCGCTGCGCCGGCGCCGCACCGACGACTGAGTTCCGGCTTCGCCTGGAACTTCGGCGGCATCGATGCGCGAGTGGATGGCGAAGGAGCTGCCGCGCCGCAGGCCATCATCCGCGCGGCGCGCAGGTCGTGACGGGCGAGGTCTCGTCGCGTTCGACGAGCGAGACCTTCGGGCTGTCGAAGCGGCCTGCCACCTGCACCGATTTCTTCAGCGCGAACAAGGCACTGCGGTGCAGATGCGGCGTCAACACCAGCTCGAAGTCTTCGTCGCCGAGGTCGACGCGGCCGCGGCCGGCCACCGCGACACGGTCGGTGTCGACATTGAGCTGGCGCGTCGATCCCTTGCCGTTCTTGAACTCGATCCGCACGCTGCCGCAATGCACCGGCACGCGTTCGCCGCGGCGGAACAACGCGGCGACCACGCCGGCGCCATCGAGCGCCAGCTTGGCGTCCAGCGCGGCGGAAATGCTGCCGTGCGCGAGCGAGGCCGCGATCGTTCCGCTGCCGCTGCGCGCGAGCGCGGTGACCGAGTCGCCGCGCGCCTGCCAGGCGATTTGCGCGTCCAGCTCGCCGCCGAGTTGCGCAGCCTGCGGCCATCGTGCGGCGAATGCGTCGAGGTGCACGCCGCTCGCGCTGGCGGCCAGCGCGATCGCGGGCTGATCTCCACTCACGTCGACGCGGCCGTGGCCAGCGACGCTGCCGCCGGCCAGTTTGAGGTCGGCACGGCCGACGGTCAGCACGCCTTGCGCGAGGCTGGCCTGCACGCGTGCGTCTCGCACGGGAACGAACGACGGCACGACGAGCTGCGAGACGCGCCAGTCGACATCGGCATCGAATGCACGCAGACGATGCTCCGCCGATGCGGCGCCGTTCGACGGCGCAGACGCAGCACGAGGCCGGGCGAGGTCGCGCACATCGACGCGCTCGCTCGTCAACGCAACGCGCAGCATGGCGCGCGCATCGGTGCCGGGATCGCGATGCACCGCGAGATGGCCTGCAGCGTCGCTGTGGCCGAGCGTGGCACGCACATCGACATCGATGCGGCCGAGCGCGATCATGTCGGCGACCACGCCCTCGGCCGCAACCTGCGCACCCGCCACGCGCACATCGCCGCGCAGGCCGAACGGCGCGCCGCTGTCGACGAAGCTGAGCACGGGGCCGGTCAACGCGCTGCCTTCGAAGCACGTGGCGCCCAGGTTGCCGGAGAACGCGATCGACGTGTCGAGAGGCAGCTCGGGATGCTGTGGCAAGGTCTGGCGCGTGACGAGCGGCGTGGCCGCGCCATCGAAGTCGAGTGCGATGCCAGCGTGGATCACGTGGATGCGGCTGCGTACCGCTTCGAGCGTCAGCACCTTGATGCGACCCGGGCCTTTGTCGTCAGGCCGTGTGAGGCGCCAGTTGCGCAGGCCGTCGGCCTGACGCTCCATGTCGACATCGGCATCGACCAGGCGCAGGCGGCTGACGACGAGCTTGTCGGCGAACAGGCTGGACCAGGTCAGCGTGAAGGCGATCTCGCCGGCCGTGATGAGCGGGATTTTCTTGGCGGCCCACGGTGCGTTCTGCACGCGCAGGCCATCGAACGCGATGCGTGGAGACAGGGTCGAATCAAGTCCGATACGCAACTTGTCGAACGCGACCTCGCGGCCGGAACGCTCACGCACATGGTTCTGAATCAGCGGACGAAACCAGGTCCAGTCCCACGCCAGCACGAGTGCTGCGATCAGGGCCAACAACGCGAGCCCTATGCCACGCCGCCGATGCATGTTGAACAGCGGCATGGCGCGGGCCGGGATCACTTGGCGGTCGAGTCCTTGATGCCTTGCTTCTCGAGTTCGTGCACGGTCTTCGCATCGGCCTTGTCGCTCTTGGCCGACCTTCGCGCTCTTCTCGCAGGCGCGCCTGGCGCTGCGGCGGCGACGATGGCGAGGGGTCTGTTGTGATTCATGGAAGCGCTCCTGTGGATGCGTTTTCAACCCACGTACCGTAACGACAGCGATGGCATCGCACCATGGATGGACGGCGCGATCATCTGTCGGTGCGCTCCTACGCCCTTCGCGTGGCGATCGATCAAGCCATCAAGAAGGCGATGGCCGACCGGCGCATCGCCGCGATCGGCTCGGCCATGCCGTTCGACGGCAAGAGAACGATCTATGGCGGGTTCGAGACGATCCTGAGTCTCTGAGGTCTTCCTTGCCGGGGCGCGACCTCAGCGGGTCTGCACCGGCGCGTTCGCGCCGCGTGACTGCCACGCCGCGGCGCTCCAGTTGGGCGCAGCGTCGGTGATGAGTTGGAGGATTTCGGGAGGCAGGTCTGCCGCGCCCGTCAGCTGGCGAACCTCGAGGATGTCGTCCGCGCCGAAACCGGACGGCGCGCGCAGCGCCCATCGAATCGCCTCGTCGAGCGAGTTCACGTCGATGAGGTAGAAGCCGCCCACCAGTTCCTTGGACTCGGCGAAGGGACCGTCCACCACGTAGCGCTTGCCATGGGCGACCGCGATGCGCGCACCTGGCGCCGACGGGTTGAGGCCCTCGGAAGCCACCAGGACGCCGGCTTGATGCATGTCTTCGTTGAAGCGCATGTAGGCCTTGAAGAGATCGGCATCGAAATCCGGCTGCGGCTCGGTCGTCTTGGCTTCCGCGCTCGCCTGCGCAGTGATGATGAATCGCATGGCCTGCTCTCCGACTGTGGGCTGTTGCCCGATGAAGCTACGACGAACGAGCGCTGGTCAAATCGACAAGTCCGCGGCCCGCTGCAGCAGATCCCACTTGTTGCCGCACAGATCTTCGAACACCGCAACCTTGCCGTAAGGTTCATCGCGCGGCGCCTCGAGGAATTTGACACCATGAGATGTCATGTGCTCGTGGTCGACATCGAAGTCGGTCGTGTGAAGGAACAGGAAGACTCGACCGCCCGCCTGGTTGCCGACGCACGCCAACTGCTCCGGCGTCGCGGCCTTTGCCAACAGCAGCGAGGCGCCTTTGCCCTGGCCCGGATCCACAACCACCCAGCGCTTCCCAGCACCCTGGGGCGAATCTTCGACAAGCTCGAAGCGAAGTGCCTCGGTGAAGAATCGGATGGCCTCGTCGTAGTCGCGAACGAGCAGGCTGACGGTGGCGATTTCACGATGATGTTTTTTCACAGCGTGACCTGGTGGTGAGGCAATGCCTTTCCCCAGGCGAGCAACCGATATTTCCGTGGGCAGGCGAGAAAGTAAGGATCACCTTCGATGAGTTCGACAGCGCGCTCCTTGCTGGCCACTTCGAAGACCCAGAGGCCGCCTGTATACGCACCACCGTGTTCGGCTCTCAGGCCGCCAGCCATTGGAATCTCGAGCCGATTGGCTTCCAAAAAAGCCAGATGAGCAGGCTCCACGGTGCTGCGAACAGCCACCATGCCAGGGTTGTCTTCGAAGATGACGACGAATCGCATGCCTGGCCCCTGAGTTCTCCGACGCGAGGAGAGCAATGCTAACAAGAGGCCTCGCATCACCTGCGCATCAGCACGCGCGATCCGTCTTGCCCGAGTTGCGTGAGCTCCAGCGCGTTTCCGGTCAGCCGGGCGCGCAGCATCTCCATGCCTTCGAAGGCGAAGAGTCCATCCGCGGTCAACGGCAGCAGGCGGCGCGCCGAACGTTGCGGGCGCGCAAACCACAGCGCGCCTTCGCTCAATGTGATCTGCGCGTCGCCATAGTGGCCGACGAGGGTCTGAAGCTGCGCCTGTGTCCACCGAGCGGGATGCAGCCGCGCCTGCACCGCGGTCTGCGCCCAGGCGTATTCGGCGCGGTTCTCGGGCGATGCGCCGCCGTCGTTCGCGAGGCGCTGCAGCGCCAGCGACTGCGCGACCTCCAGCGCCTGCGACGGCTCCGCGGGCACGCTGGGGGCGACGCCCTCGCCTTCCCAGTTGCTCCGACTCACAGGATGCCGCGGGCGGCCGTACGACACGCTGAGCATGAAGCCCGGAGCGATCGGCAGAAAGCGGTTGTTGTTGGCCGCGCCCGCGGTCTTCGCGCCGATGAGCTCGCCCAGCTTGAACTGCTGCACGTGGTAGGCGAACTCCTCCGCCGCCGAGGCGGCATTGCCGTCGATCAGCACGTACAGCGGCTTGCCCTTCATCCGCCCCGCTGGCAGGTGCTCGAGCGTGCGCGATTGCGTGGGCGGGTCGTCTCCTTCGAGGAAGTCCATCAGCGGCTTGTCGTCCTCGAGGAAATGGCTCACGAGGTAGCGCACCGCCGCGTGCGAGCCGCCCGGGTTGCCGCGCAGGTCGATGATGACGGCGTCGCCATCCTTGAGGAAGCGCATGGCGTCGTCGTACGCGGCGCCGGTCTCGTCGCGCACCCACTCGAAGCTCGTGATGCGCAGATAGCGCAGGTTGCCGGGCAAGCGCTGCAGCAGCTCCAGCCCGTGATGGCGGCGGATGGCCTCGCGCCGCCACTGCTCGTCGCTGCCCTCCGCGCTGCCCGCGGGCGCGAGGGCCGCGGCATAGCCGGCGGGATCGAATGCGAGCGACAGGTGCTTGTCATGGCCCACGGTTCTCAGATACTCCGTGACGCGTTCGGCAAACTGCCGCGGATCGTCGACGTCGTATCGGCCGGCCGCCTGCGCCTCGCTCAACCGCTTGACGATCACCGGGCGCATCTCCGGAAAGACGTAGCGCTCCTGGAAGACGGCCTTGATCTCGCGCAGTGCGTCCGCGCGCTGGGCAGCCGACAGAGGTGCAGACGCCTGGGACGGCGCGGACGCGGGTGGGCGCGCCACCTGGGCGAACGCCAACGGGCTGGCGAGTGCGAGGCTCAGACACAGGCCTCGAATGACTCGCATCGGGAACGGCCAGAGTGACGGCAAGGGGCGATGTTTCATGGGTGCTGGTTCCTCTGCAACATGGCGACGCGGACCGCGACGCAGTGGCGACGCCGGCGCTCGAATGGCGCGTGTGGAACCTTATGGACACCGAGCCCGACGCCCAAGCGGTTTGCGATGGGCTGCATCTGCGCGTGCATGAACTGCAGAGTTCACTGCCCGCTGCAGGACGACTCGAGACAGGAATTCTTTCGCAACGCCTGCGCTGCGAACTCAAAGGTTCGAACGAAGGCGTAGACCGAATCTCGGTCGGGGATCGGCTATGCCGCAAGCAACCCTTGTTCGTCTCTGCGGCGATGTGAAGAGCGGCGTATGCCGATCAGCAAGGCCAAGCCGCAAAGCATCAACGCTGCGGTTGCAGGCTCGGGGACAGCGGCCACGCTGCCGGTGAGCGAAAACGCGGCGTTGAAGGCGGATTGGCCCGCGATGTCCGTGCCGACGCGCAGCCAGTTGGGGCGAGATGGCATCGCCGCGCTCCCAGGTCGGAAGTCGAGAATGAAACTTCACCTGCCGTGCTGCTGTCCAGAGACGCAAGCGCCATGTCCGAGGGCGAGTTCGTCCGAGTGGGCACGCCAGGCAGGCGAGTCGTGTTCGAGCGGTCCGGGTAGAGGCTGTAGATCTCGATGACGACCTTGTCGATGGTCGGCAAGCCGCCGAACTGGAGAAGGGGGATGCGTACGAGTAACTGGACGCGTGCCTGATCGCGCGCGACAAGAAAGGCAACCTGCGGCCTCGGCCCGAGAAGGGCAACAAGGAGATCGCGCTCGCGCGCGTCGTGCTGAAATGGGGAGTTCGCAAGCGCTGGATCAAGGCCAACCCGTTCGACGGCGTAGAGGAGCTCGTGACGGCGAAGTCCGATCGATGGGTGACCGATGCCGAGCTGGCGCTCGCGGCCGAGGTAGGGCGGAAAATGGGCGGACCGCAGCAGATATGCGCGCTGGGTCTGCGCACAGCGTGGCTCTGCGTGAAGCGTTCAGTGGAGGTTCGAGCGCTCACGCGCGACCAGTTCACCGCCGACGGCATTCTGTGGAAGGCTGCGAAGCGACAGAAGGGTCAGTCCGAGAAGTCGGGCCTGATTGAGTGGAGTGACGAGCTGCGCGCGACCATCGACGAGGCGCTCGCGATCAAGCGCAACAAGCTCGCTGGCAGCTGGTACGTCTTCGGCAACCTGAACGGTCAGCGGTACACCAAGGGCGGCTGGAAGGCGACGCTGTCGAAGCTCATGGCCGCATGCGTCGCGGAGGCGGCCGAGCGCAAGCTGGCGTTCCTTCCGTTCAGCCTTCAGGACTGTCGGCCCAAGGGAGTCAGCGACAAGCTTCAGCAGGGCGCCACCGACACCATGGACGCGACCCTGCACAGCAACGAGCGAATGATCCGGCAGGTCTACGACAGGCGTCGCGTGCGCGTCGCGAAACCGACCCGTTAGCCTCGATCGAGTTGTTCGATCAGTTCACGCGAGAAGTCGATCGTCGCCTGAACGTCCTTCGCTCCGAACTCGCTCCAGTCCGCGTGTGTGGCCTTGGTTCGAACCGCTCCCGCGACGCGGGCGCGCTTTCCTTGCACCTGGGTGAGCTGGCCTGCCTTTTCCATCAAGATGATGAGCTGTTCGAGTTCGTCGCGTTTCGCACCCGCCTCACGTTTAGCTCCGATCGCTCGCTTTTCGCACAGACGTCGGAACAAGTCTTCGAACGCCACGCCCGCAAGCACGCCGGCTTGAGCGACGCGCTTGTTGTCCAGATGATGCTGAGCATGATCGATGAAGTCATCGAAGACCGCCGCACTCGCGGTGTCAGCGATTGATGTCACGACGCCGGCGTCGATGTCCGTCACGATCGCCTTCAGCACTGCGTTCACGTTGCCAACGCGATAGCCATGTCCGCCGACGGTGGCGGCGGAATGCGCGGCCTTTCGAAGTACGGCTTGGGGATTCGGGAACATCGTCTCGACAAGGTTGGCGGTCGACGCCAGCCACGCGGTGCACTCAAATGAAGTCGCTGAAACGTGCTCGTCATTCTCGTTGTATCGAGACAGTCGAACCGCCTGCGAGATGAGCTCGTCGAGCCGCTTTCTGATCTTCTCGTCGAGTTTCATGACGGCTCCTGCGCAACCAAGACCGGCTGCATATTCCAAATATGCTTGATTTTGGAATATCGAGCGTCTCTCAAACGAAAACAGGGACTGCTAAGTCCCTGTTTCGTATCACTTATTTGGCGGAGTGGACGGGGCTCGAACCCGCGACCCCCGGCGTGACAGGCCGGTATTCTAACCAACTGAACTACCACTCCATGTGGCTTCCGCTCTGCCCTTCAGCAGCGCGCAAGTGCCACAGCAACTTGGCGTCCCCTAGGGGATTCGAACCCCTGTAATCACCGTGAAAGGGTGGTGTCCTAGGCCTCTAGACGAAGGGGACTGAAACAGTCTTCGCCACTCGATCTTGCGCTGAGCTTCACCGGCATGTGGTGGAGGTAAGCGGGATCGAACCGCTGACCTCTTGCATGCCATGCAAGCGCTCTCCCAGCTGAGCTATACCCCCGTATCGACCAGGTCTCGCAACCTGCTCAATCCTTCCGGTCAAGCCATCGCAGTATCAAGCGAGACTACGATTATAGCCAGCTTTTCAAGCTGCTGGCAAACGCGCGATCACCGTTTCTCTGGAGAAGAGCTCGAGCACCGCGTCGAGCGACGGCGTCTGTGCACGACCGCACACCAGCACACGCACCGCGTGTGCGAGTTGCGGCATCTTCAGGCCGTGCGCCGCAAGGGTTTCCTTGATGGCCGCGGCGATGCTCGCCTTGCTCCACTCGATGCTCGCGAACTTGTCGCGCAAGGTGGCGAGTGCCGGCTTGACCGCCTCGGTGACATGCGCGGCGAGGTCGTCGGCCGACGGCGTCACAGGCGCAAAGTACATCGCGAGCCATTGCGCGAGTTCGACCGTGGTGGCGCAGCGGTCCTTGTAGAGCGCGCACATGCGGGCGAGCGATTCGTCTGCGGTGGCGTCGACGCCGATCCGCTTCAACTGCGCGACGACCAGCGGCGCGAGCACCGGGTCGGCGGTCTGCTTGATGTAGTGCGCGTTGACCCACGCGAGCTTGGCCGCGTCCCATTGCGCGGGGCTCTTCGACAGGTGCTGCCCGTCGAACCACTGCACCAGTTGTTCGCGGCTGAACAGTTCTTCGTCGCCGTGGCTCCAGCCGAGCCGCGCGAGGTAGTTGAGCATCGCCTCGGGCAGATAGCCGGCCTCTTCGTACGCGGTGACGCTGACCGCGCCACGCCGCTTCGAGAGCTTCTGGCCGTCGTCGCCGAGGATCACCGGCACATGGCCGAACAGCGGCAACGGCGCGCCGAGCGCGTTGAAGATGTTGATCTGCCACGGCGTGTTGTTGACGTGCTCGTCGCCGCGGAACACGTGCGTGATCGCCATGTCCCAGTCGTCGACGACGACGCAGAAGTTGTACGTGGGCACGCCATCGGGACGCACGATGATGAGGTCGTCGATCTCGCGGTTGTTGATCGTGATGCGGCCCTTGACGAGGTCGTCCCAGCTCACGTCGCCCTCGGGCGGATTGCGAAAGCGCACGACCGGCGCCACGCCTGCCGGCACCGGCGGCAGCACCTTGCCGGGCTCGGGGCGCCAGCGGCCGTCGTAGTGGGTCTTCTCGCCGCGCTCCTTCTGCGCGTCGCGCATCGCGGTGAGCTCCTCGGGCGTGCAGTAGCAGTGGTAGGCGGTGCCGGCGGCGAGCATCTGATCGATCACCGCGCGGTAGCGGTCCAGGCGCTGCATCTGGTAGATCGGGCCTTCGTCGTAGTCGAGGCCGAGCCAGTGCATCGAGGCCAGGATCTGATCGACCGAGTCCTGGGTCGAGCGCGCGACATCGGTGTCCTCGATGCGCAGCACGAACTGGCCGCCGTGGTGGCGCGCATAGGCCCACGAGTACAGCGCGGTGCGCGCAGTGCCCAGATGCAGAAAGCCGGTGGGCGACGGCGCGATGCGCGTGCGAACCATGGAAGTGGGAACGGAAGTAGACATCAGGAAGCGAGAGTGGACAGGCCGCGCTGGAGATCGTCGATGACGTCCAGCGGATGTTCGAGGCCGACCGCCAGGCGCACCAGCCCCTGCCCGATGCCGGCGGCGCGGCGCTGGTCTTCGGAGAGGCGCCCATGCGAGGTGGTGGCCGGGTGCGTGACGATGGACTTGGTGTCGCCGAGGTTGGTCGCGATCGAGAGCACGCGGGTGCTGTCGATCACGTGGAAGGCGTTCGCGCGCGCGGCTTCTGGCGAGGCGCCGCGCAGGTCGAACGACAGCAGCGCGCCGCCGAGACCCGACTGCTGCCGCATCGCGAGCGCGTGCTGCGGGTGCGACGCCAGCCCCGGGTAGTGCACGCGCGCGACCGCAGGCTGCTGCTCCAGCCACTGCGCCACCTGCAGCGTGTTGGCGCTCTGCGCGCGCATGCGCAGGTCGAGCGTCTCCATGCCCTTGAGCACGACCCACGCATTGAACGGCGCGAGCACCATGCCGGCGGTGCGCATCACCGGGAAGAACACGTCCTTCACAAGCTTCGCGGAGGCGGCGAGCGCACCCGCCATCACGCGGCCCTGGCCGTCGAGGTACTTGGTGCCGGAGTGCATCACGATGTCGGCGCCGTATTCCACGGGGCGCTGCAGCGCCGGAGAGCAGAAGCTGTTGTCGACCGTGAGCAGCGCGCCGGCCTCGTGGGCGATGGCCGCGAGCGCGGCGATGTCGCAGACATCGGTGAGCGGATTGGTCGGCGTCTCGACGAACAGCAGCCGCGTCGTCGGTTCGAGCGCCGCGCGCCACTCGGACGGATCGCTCTGCGACACGAAGCTGGTGCGCACGCCGAACTTGGCGAACTCCTTGGCGAAGAGATTGATCGTCGAGCCGAACACCGAGCGCGAGCAGATCACGTGGTCGCCGGATTTCAGCAGGCCCATGCCAAGCAGCAGGATCGCGCTCATGCCGCTGCTCGTCGCGATCGCGGCCTCGGTGCCTTCCATGGCCGCGAGGCGCGCCTCGAAGCTGCGCACCGTGGGGTTGCTGGTGCGCGAGTAGGTGAAGTCTTCGGAGTCTGCAAAGCGCCGCGCCATGGTCGCGGTGTCGGGCTGCACATAGGCGCTGGTCAGGAACAGCGCTTCGGAGTTCTCGCCGTGCTGGCTGGGCGCGAGCGCGGTGCGCACCGCGAGCGTCTCGCGGCGCAGACCTTCGGGCAGCGTCGCGCGTGCGATGCGGCGGCTTTCGTCGCTGCCGTTGCCCTGATCTTGGTCGCGCGTGGTCATGCGACCTCGCCGCTTTGCAGCGCCAGGCGCGAGCGGTCTTCGTTCTCTTCGTCGCTGCCCTGCGCCTTGCGCTGCTCGGCCATCGCGGTGAAGTCGGCTGCGCTCACGTCGCCGGTGATGTAGACGCCGTCGAAGCACGAGGCCTCGAAGCCGCCGATGCTGGGGTTCAGCGCACCGACGACGCGCTTCATCGCGTTCACGTCTTGATAGATCAGCGCATCGGCGCCGATGAACTGGCGGATCTCTTCGATGCTGCGGTTGTGAGCGATCAGTTCTTCGCTGGTCGGCATGTCGATGCCGTACACGTTGGGATAACGCACCGGCGGCGCGGCCGAGGCCATGTAGACCTTGCGCGCGCCCGCATCGCGCGCCATCTGCACGATCTCCTTCGAGGTGTTGCCGCGCACGATGGAATCGTCGACCAGCAGCACGTTGCGGCCCTTGAACTCGACGCCGATCGCGTTGAGCTTCTGGCGCACCGACTTCTTGCGCTCGCCCTGCCCCGGCATGATGAAGGTGCGGCCCACGTAGCGGTTCTTCACGAAGCCTTCGCGGTACGGCTTGCCGATGCGCTGCGCAAGCTGCATCGCCGACGGCCGGCTCGATTCGGGAATCGGGATCACGACGTCGATTTCGTTCGGCGGCACGGTGGAGATCAGGCGCTGCGCGAGCGTCTCGCCCATGTTCAGGCGCGCCTGGTAGACCGAGATGCCGTCCATGATGGAATCGGGCCGCGCGAGGTACACGTACTCGAACATGCACGGGTTCAGGCTCGGCTTCTCGGCGCACTGGCGCGCATGCACGACGCCGTTCAGATCGATGAACAGCGCCTCGCCGGGGGCGACGTCGCGCGTGAGCTTGTGGCCGGTGCCTTCGAGCGCGACCGACTCGCTCGCGACCATCACCTCGCGGCCTTCGGGCCCGTTGCCTTCGCCGAAGCACAGCGGACGGATGCCGTACGGGTCGCGGAACGCGAGCAGCCCGTGGCCGGCGATCAGCGCGACCACCGCATACGAGCCCTTGATGCGCTTGTGCACCGCGCTCACCGCAGCGAAGACCAGGTCGGGCGTCAGCGGCTGATCGCGCGTGGCCAGTGCGAGTTCGTGCGCGACGACGTTGATCAGCACCTCGGTGTCGCTCGTGGTGTTGATGTGGCGGCGGTCGATGTCGACGAGCTCCTTCTTCAACGCGAGCGCGTTCGTCAGGTTGCCGTTGTGCACGAGCACGATGCCGAACGGTGCGTTCACGTAGAAGGGCTGCGCCTCTTCCTCGCTGTAGGCGTTGCCGGCGGTCGGGTAGCGCACTTGCCCCAGGCCCACGGTGCCGGGCAGACCGCGCATGTTGCGGGTGCGGAACACGTCGCGCACCATGCCGCGCGCCTTGTGCATGAAGCACTTGGTGCCCTGCATCGTGACGATGCCGGCGGCGTCCTGGCCGCGGTGCTGCAGCAGCAGCAGCGCGTCATAGATCAGTTGATTGACCGCGCCTTTGGAGATGACGCCGACGATGCCACACATGAGGATTTGCCTTGGTTCAGCCCGCCACGCGCATCACGCGGACGGGTGTTGAGAATTGTCCGAGAACAGCAGCGGCCGCAGTTCATGCACCACGGTGTTGAGCCATGCCACACCCACCGATTGCTGCCACACCGGCGCCTTGCCCCAGGGCGAAACGCCGATCAGCAGCACCGCGATCAAGAGCACCACCACGCCGCGCACCAACCCGAAGCCGGCGCCCAGCAGCCGATCGAACGGGCTGAGCGGCGTGGCGCGGATCAATGCCCTGACGAGCCGCGCGCCGATGCTCCACACCACCAGCGCGAGAAGGAACACACATGCGAACGAAGCGCCGTAGTTCAAGTTCGACCCGGGCGCCCCGATGTGAATCCACGACTGCGCGTATGGCGTGGCATACAGCGCGACGAAGTACGCGGCGAACCAGCCTGCGATCGACAGCAGCTCGAACACGACCCCGCGCATCAGCCCAACGACCACCGACAGCAGCAGGAAGGCCAGCAGCCCGATGTCGAGCCACGAGAGAAAGAGTTCGTTGCTGCCCATGCGCGTTCAGCTCCTGCGCGTTCAGAGCGTGAGCACCACGGCCGTCAGGCCGGCGCCCTTGGCCTTGGCGAGCGCCTTGTCGGCGTCGGCGCGCGAGGTGAAGGGGCCCAGACGCACGCGGATGCGGTTGCCGGCCGACGTGGCCGCCACCTGGGTGTAGGTCTTCATGCCGAGCTTCTCGGCCTTGAGCCGCGTCTCGTGCGCCGCAGCGGCATCGGCGAACGCACCGACCTGCACGACGAACCGACCGGCATCGGCGGGCGTGTCGCGCTTGCCTTCGAGCAGGGCCTGTGCGCGGGCGCCATCGGGCGCGGGCCTGGGTGCGGCCGCGGGCTTGGGCTCGGCGGCAGGCTTGGGCACGGGCTTCGAGGCAGCCGGCGCTGCGGCGGGAGGAGTGACCGGAGCAGCCACGGGTGCTGCAGCAGAGGCGGCGGTCGGCGCAGGCGCGCTGACGACGTCGCGCCCCGCGTCTTCGCGTGACTCCGTGATCACCGCACCCGGCGCCGATGCCGCAGGCCTGGCATCGGACGGGCTCGCGACAGCCGATGCGCGCGCGGGCGGCATCGCCAATGCGGGCACGCCATCCTTGGGCGGTGCTTCGATCGGAATGTTGACGGGGATCGGCCGCGGCTGCGTCTCGAACACGAGCGGAAAACCGATGATGCCGATGCCCAGCAGCACGATCGCGCCGATGAGCCGCTGGCGCGCCCGCGTGCGGGCACGCTGAACGGCGTCGGGGGCGTCGCCGACACTCGCTGCGGCAGCCTTGGGCGCGTCGCCCTGGCGCTTGAAAAAGGACAGCAAACCCATGCGATGCGAGTTCCGGGAAGGCGTGATGCTGGAGGGGCTGGCGCGGACCAGAAGGCCCGCTCTGAGAGCGCTTCAGGCGCTGTGTTTGCCAGTCAGACGAGGCACGCCGTTCTGCAACACGCCGCCCACGGTATGGAACGATCCGAAGACAACGATTCTATCAGCGGGGTCGGCGACCTCGAGGGCGGCATCCAGCGCGCGCTGAGGCTGTTCGTGGCACGCGAGCGTGACATCTGCAGGACCGCCCGGCCCCGTCAGACCGAGGCTGCGATAGCGCGCTTCAAGGTCCTGCGCACGCGCCGCACGCGGCATCGGCAGATCGGTGAAGTGCCAGTGGTCGACGAGCGGCGCCATGCGCGTCAGGATGGCCGGGATGTCCTTGTCGGCCATGATGCCGAACACCGCGTGCGTGCGCGGGAAGAAGCCCATCTGATCCAGGTTCTGCGCCAGCGTGGCCACCGCGTGCGGGTTGTGGGCCACGTCGAGCACCAGCGTCGGCTGGCCGGCGATGGTCTGGAAGCGGCCGGGCAGCTCGACCAGCGCGAAGCCGTTGCGCACCGCCTGCGCGCTGATCGGCAGCCGATCGCGCAGCGCCTCGAACGCGGCGAGCACGCCCGATGCATTGAGCAGTTGGTTCGCGCCGCGCAGCGCCGGATACGCCATCGCGTTGAAGCGCTTGTGGCGCCCGGCCCAGCTCCACTGCTGCTTGTCACCCGAGAAATTGAAGTCGCGGCCGAACAGCCAGAGTTCGGCGCCCACCTGCTGCGCCTGATCGGACAGGCTCTGCGGCGCCATCGGGTCGCTCACGATCACCGGCTTGCCGGCGCGCATGATGCCGGCCTTCTCGATCGCGATGGTCTCGCGGTCGGGGCCGAGGTACTCGGCGTGGTCGATGTCGATGCTGGTGATGATGGAACAGTCGGCATCGAAGGCGTTGACCGCGTCGAGCCGCCCGCCCATGCCGACCTCGAGGATCACGAGGTCCAGCGGCGTTTGCGCCAGCAAGCGCGCGATCACCAGCAGCGTGAACTCGAAGTACGTGAGGCTGACCTCGCCGCGCGCCTGTTCCACCGCCTCGAAATGCGGCAGCAGCGCGTCGCCCTGCACCATCTGCCCGTTGACGCGGCAGCGCTCCTCGAAGTGCACCAGGTGCGGCTTGGAGTACAGCCCGACGCGGTAGCCGGCCTGCAGCGCGATGGCTTCCAGCATCGCGCAGGTCGAGCCCTTGCCGTTGGTGCCGGCGACCTCGATCACCGGCACATCGAAGCGCAGGTCGAGCCGCTCCTTGACGAGGCGCACGCGCGCCAGCGTCATGTCGATCTCTTTCGGGTGCAGTCGCTCGCAGCGCGCGAGCCAGTCGGTCAGCGTCGTCGGCAGCGCGGCAGCGTTCGCATCATCAGGCAACGGCATCGGCGCTCTGGCGTTGCAGCATCGCGATCGAGCGCGCGATGACCGAGCGCAGTTCGCGCCGGTCGACGATGGTGTCGATCGCGCCGGTCTGCAGCAGGAATTCGGCGCGCTGGAAACCCTCGGGCAGCTTCTCGCGCACCGTGTTCTCGATCACGCGCGGGCCGGCGAAGCCGATCAGCGCCTGCGGCTCGGCGATCACCATGTCGCCGACGAAGGCGAAGCTGGCCGACACGCCGCCCATCGTGGGGTCGGTCAGCACGCTGATGAAGGGCAGGCGCGCCTTCGCGAGGTGCGTGAGCGCGGCGTTGGTCTTGGCCATCTGCAGCAGGCTCAGCAGGCCTTCCTGCATGCGCGCGCCGCCGGTGGCGGTGAAGCTGACGAACGGCGTCTTCTGCTCGATCGCGGTCTCCACGCCACGCACGAAACGTTCGCCGACCACCGAGCCCATCGAGCCGCCCATGAACTCGAACTCGAAGCAGGCCGCGACCAGCGGCACGCTCATCACCGAGCCGCCCATCACGACGAGCGCATCGGTCTCGCCGGTGGCTTCGAGCGCGTCCTTGAGGCGCTCGGGGTACTTCTTGCTGTCCTTGAACTTCAGCGCATCGACCGGCAGCACTTCCTGGCCGATCTCGTAGCGGCCTTCGGCATCGAGGAAGGCATCGAGCCGCGCACGCGCGCCGATGCGGTGATGGTGGCTGCACTTCGGGCAGACGTTGATGTTCTGCTCGAGGTCGGTCTTGTACAGCACCGTCTCGCATTGCGGGCACTTGATCCACAAGCCTTCGGGCACGGTGCGGCGCTCGCCGCGTTCGTTCGGCTGAATCTTCGGGGGGAGCAACTTTTCGAGCCAGCTCATGGATCGTGTCCTTTCAGGCTTTCAGGTATCGAGCGCGGTGCGGATGTCCTTGATGAAGGCACCCGCCGCCAGGGCGACATTGTCGCGCGAACAGCTTTCCAGCAATTGCACCAGGGCCGTGCCGATGACAACGGCGTCGGACACCGCGGCCACGGCCTGCGCGGTCTTCGCGTCGCGGATGCCGAAGCCCACGCCCACCGGCAGTTTCACGAACTGCTTGATGCGCGGGACCATCGCGGCCACCGCGGCGGTGTCGAGGTGGCCGGCGCCCGTCACGCCCTTCAGCGACACGTAGTACACATAACCGCTCGCGATGCGGCCGACATGCGCCATGCGCGCTTCGGTGGAGGTGGGCGCGAGCAGGAAGATCGGATCGAGGCCGTTCGTGCGCAGCGTGGCGGCGAAGCCCTCGCATTCCTCGGGCGGGTAATCGACGACGAGCACGCCGTCGACGCCGGCGGCTTTCGCATCCGCCACGAAGCGATCGACGCCGTAGCGCTCGACCGGGTTCGCGTAGCCCATCAGCACGACCGGCGTGGTGTCGTTCTTGGCGCGGAACAGCCGCACTTGCTCCAGCACCTGCGGCATGCCGATGCCACGCGCCAGCGCGCGCTCGCCGGCCTTCTGGATCACCGGCCCGTCGGCCATCGGGTCGGAGAACGGCACGCCGAGTTCGATCACGTCGGCACCGTTCTCGGCCATCGCCAGCATGATGTCGACCGTGGCATCGGCGAACGGATCGCCGGTGGTCACGTACGGGATCAGCGCCTTGCGGCCGCGCGCCTGCAGCGCATCGAAGGTGGCCTTGATGCGGCTCATAAAGACGCCTCCGCGCTGCGCGCTTCGGTATTCGCCTTGGGAACGGCCCGGCGGCTCATGCTGCGAGCCCCTTCACACTCTGGCCGCCCTGCGAAGGCCGGTCGAAGTACGCGGCGCCGGACAGATCGGCGACCGTGCCGATGTCCTTGTCGCCACGCCCCGACAGGTTCACGAGCAGGTGTTGATCAGGGCGCATCGTCGGCGCGAGCTTCATCGCGTAGGCCACCGCGTGGCTCGATTCGAGCGCGGGGATGATGCCTTCGGTGCGGCACAGGCGATGGAACGCGCTGAGCGCCTCGCTGTCGGTGATGCCGACATATTCGGCGCGGCCGATGTCGTGCAGGTAGGCGTGCTCCGGGCCGACGCCGGGGTAATCGAGCCCGGCCGAGATCGAATGCGTCTCGGTGATCTGGCCGTTCGCATCCTGCAGCAGATAGGTGCGGTTGCCGTGCAGCACACCCGGCGAGCCGCCCATGATGGACGCGGCATGCTTGCCCGTCTCGATGCCGTGGCCCGCAGCCTCGACGCCGATCAGCCGCACGCCGGCGTGATCGATGTACGGATAGAAGATGCCCATCGCATTGCTGCCGCCGCCGACGCACGCGATCACCGCGTCCGGCTGGCGGCCGATCATCTCGGGCATCTGCACCAGGCACTCGTCGCCGATCACGCGCTGGAAGTCGCGCACCATGGTCGGGTACGGATGCGGGCCGGCCACCGTGCCGATGATGTAGAAGGTGTTCTCGACGTTGGTGACCCAGTCGCGCAGCGCTTCGTTGAGCGCATCCTTCAGCGTCTTGGAGCCGCTCTCGACCGGCACGACCTTGGCGCCGAGCAGGTTCATGCGGTACACGTTGGGCGACTGGCGCTTCACGTCCTCGCTGCCCATGTAGACCACGCACTCCAGGCCGTAGCGCGCGCAGATGGTCGCGGTGGCCACGCCGTGCTGGCCGGCGCCGGTCTCGGCAATCACGCGCGGCTTGCCCATGCGGCGCGCGAGCATGGCCTGGCCGATGGTGTTGTTGACCTTGT
>Ga0307510_10001743_pt1 | contig 24237 bp, 28 predicted proteins | sample 12_EM_MG_FD_207224 | JGI IMG/M metagenome (GOLD analysis project Ga0307510, IMG submission 207224) | Populus trichocarpa ectomycorrhiza microbial communities from riparian zone in the Pacific Northwest, United States - 12_EM | ecosystem: Host-associated > Plants > Roots > Unclassified | place... | reverse complement strand
CCACTTTAGCTCATGCTCAGAATAAATCCTGGTGTTCGCGGACTAACCCTGACACCCGAGTACTCAGCAAAGGGACTAGGTGTGGATAGAAGATAAAAGTAATAATTCGGGCTATTCACGCTTCACCCCCGAAGTTGCTAACCCAGAAGAGAGGAAGGACAGCAAGATTCAGTTTTCCCCTTATGGAGTATTGTAAAAACTTGAGTAATCAAACCGTCTGCTATGTAGTGGGAAATTCCCTTCTCAGGAAAATGGGCCAAAACACAGCAAAAACACAGCCCCCCCCCCCTTCCGAAACAGAAACAAAACAAAAATTTCCAGACCTTGTTGAGAAAGGATAGCCCAACGACTTAGCACACTGCTCGAATATTTAAGTTTTTACGGTAGGCGCGGTACTCTGCATACTCATGCTGGGTCTCGGGCAAACGGCGCTTTGCTCGATGGCAAGCCAAGAGGTCCTCCAGATCCTTAAAGATAAATGTTAGGGATGGGGATAGGAGGACAAGGTGTCTGCACGATTAAGCTGAAGAAGCAAAAGGAGTATCTGTTTTCGATGACGAATATAGAGCTGTCATAGCATCGCCCTAGCTCTGAAATAGCCCTTTAACTCTCCTCCGAGTCGCTCTTGGGCATTCCGGAAGGGGAGCGAGAGTGGCTTTCAACAATCTATTATAGGACCCAAGTTAGTCAATGATATCATGCCCCCACCCCGAGACTCCACACCTCTCCCTCACATCTAGCCCGCGCGTACCGACAGTTGAAGGCTCCACTGTAAGAACGACAACTCCCTACAACCTCAAGAGATCCTAGGGCAGTAATGCTAGAGCAAAACCCAGGCAATTACCTCGATTGCTCTCCGGAGATCACGTAAACCCCCCTTGATCCGTGAACATAGTATCGCAGCCAGTCAGGGGCACCGCCCCCCTCTACTCGTATATGGGCGTTCGTCCCCTATCTGATATAGACCCACCGTGCCCTGAGCGAGGTGGTGCCCTCAGCGAGGCACGGTAGAGTTGCTGTGGCGGAACCGGTGTTTAGTAAGAGTCCTTTTTGGAGTATGAGCGCCGCGCCTCGCCGAGGGCACCACCTCGCTCAGGGCACGGTGGGTCTAGTTATTCCCCATCTCTGTCGAGATCGCGGTAGGATAGACAGGGTCGTGATATTAGACCCACTTCAGCTAGGGTTACCATTACGCAAGCTTCATGATATGTCAGTTTGTATGGTTCAACCTCCGATTGTCTTGACCCTGCTGGTTTCGCATGCCTTGATGCCTCACAACAATCCTACTGCAGGGACAATTGTGCCACAGCTCACTCATCCACCTGTTCAGCTCACCCACCCACCTGTTCATCCAATTTAATCCCACTCTAGAATCACCAATACTGCACGTTAACTTAGTAAGTCAGATGAAGTCAACCTTTAAGACACCTCCCAGACTTGGTGCAACAGCACCGCGAAAACCCCCGAAATCCATTGTCGGATCATCAGCCGTAATCAGCACGTCAGACCACGATAGGCCTAGTTTGACTATTAAAAGAGTTGCGAATACCGATAAATGAGATCCAACACATCCAGCGGGCCAATCTCATGTTATACCTTGTCAAGAAAACGCTAATCCTTCTCACAGGCTCTTTGCCTCCGAACCCGTGGATTACAGGGTTGGTGGAGATAAGTTAGTGGATTTCAAGAGGTTTTTTGCGGTATGTACTAGTACCTTACTTCCCTCCCGCCACACACGCAATCCAAATCAATTTATCATACCTCCGCCGCTAACTACAGCACTTGTCCCAAGCAAGAAGCACCCGAAGACAGGGGGGTATGCTCTGTATGGGCACCCAGATACGCACATACTTTTTTATATCATAATATATTACTTTTAATCCCTGTTTCCGGGGACAACATGGTACTATTTCTTGCTCGGGACAAGTGCCCCTTAGTGCCTTGTCAGAAGGAAAAAGAAAAAAGAAACTACGAATCATAGCATATAAGCCGAGATTCCCCTACCGTACCGACGGGTGCCCCACACCACCCGACGGGCCCCATGTACCATACCCACTGCAAGATAAACCTAACACGCTACCTGCTAGTAGTTCACACTCTAGAATATCTTCATGTCATCGAAATCTACGTCAATCATGCAGGCCTCCGATGCACCGTACTTTTGCATGACAGCACTTATCCTAGGCAAGAAGCAGGCAAAAAAAGTGGGAAAATAAAAAATAGGGGCCCCGAATTTTGCGTGGGTATTTAGGCACGCACGATTTTTTTGCCATGTGCCTCGTGAATTCCTGTTTTCGGGTATTATTATTTTTGCCTACTTGTGATGCGAGTACCGTAAAATCTCTTAAGGTCTACTATATCTCCAGCAGCCCTGTAATCTCCGAATTCAGATACAGAAATGCTCCCGAGGACTAACGTCTTCCTGACACGATATAAGACCAACCTGCCTACTTATTAGATGTATTAGATCTTATGAACCGGCATTTGCAATTCTTTTAACTTGCCAGAATAGACTTATATCGTAGTGCCCTGACATGCTAACCTCGGCCGATATTCTGATAGCGGATTTCAAGAGATTTTACTCTACTGTGCTGTACGCCACTTCGGGGCAATGTTCTCCTGAGCTGATCGCAACACGGATCTTATGGCCGGTTTGCACACCTAAAGCAGTAAATCCGCGCTGTAAGTGCAAAGCGTGATGCCTTCAGCACTCTACCGTGCAGTATCGGGCAACTGAAAATTCAGAATCGTGCTCGTGCGATTTCTTACATATGATATAAACGTGCGGTAGTGCATGAGTGAAACACTGCGATAGTGGGGAACCGGGGTCCCGATCTGAGAATAGATGAGTGAATGGATGGGTAGATGGGAGATTATGAAGGGAGGGAAGGTGGGTGAATGGTAACGGCTGTTGCGGGGCCTGGGGGTGGTAGTTTCGATTTGTCCACTGTACTGTTCTATGCACAAATAGAGTACTGGGGGAGATGTTTTCGTGCAGGGCAGGGATTATTTTGCTGGTTGACTATCCCTGTCTCACACTAAAATATTTCCCCTAGCACTTTTACGTATGATATAATAGCAGGAGGTTGAGTGGGTAGCATGGGTTTAGCTATGGTAGTTGGCATGATGTGTCCTTGTGCATGGTGGCAGGTGGGGGTCTTTTGTTCGCCACTGTCATGAAGGAGGTCGTGGTACCATACCTCGGAACCAAGAAGTATCACTCGAGCTAGGAGTTGGGCTCTGTATGCCTGGCTGGTACTCACGTCGCCGGATTGCTCTGCTAGTTCCTATTATGGAATCGCCCATCCTCGAATACTCTGGCCAATAAAATCCCTCAAATGATCACTACGTCAATGGTTAAACGGGAAAGGACACCTTAAAACAAGACCATGACCCTGATTGAATGTATTATATGTGCTTGAGTACGTGAGTGAAGAAAGGAGACTTAACTTAAGCTCATGGAGTATTATTTCCACCCTTGATGTGAACTTTGATGGTTATGGCATCAAAACCAAGTTCAGAATGCCAATTTAATCCTAAAATTGCCGCTCTCTTTAGAATGAACGGCCGACCCAGGAACCTGAGACATCTCGAATTCTTTTACTGGGATTATTTTTGGCTTGTTGGTAAGGCTGTTGGCTGCTTGTTGGCTTGCTAGAGCCCTGAGGTCAAGGTAGTCTTGGTTCTTGAGGTTCTGAGCTTTCTGAGCTAGCACAACAATTGCTTCCCAACATAGCTTACTTTATTGGCTAAAGTATCCGAGGATGAGCGATTCCATAATAGGAACTAGCAGAGAAATCTGGCGACGTGAGTAGTCTGCCGGTACGGTTTGTTGTGCAGCAAGGCTGGCGGCGATGGGGGCTTGACAGCACTAGTATCAATGGTTTTCCCCAATCGAATCTACAGAAGTCTGCGGACCACTTGAGATAACCTGTACCAAGCAACGGCCAGCTACCCCTTCCTTTCGCAAGACACCTAGGCTATTAAGAGTCAAGCCCACCAGCACCGGTCGCCACCGTCACTGGAAATACTGAAATGGCGTTTGAGAGTCAAAAGGGCCCCCTCTGTGAACCTAGAAGGACTCGTAAGGAACCTGCTGCTAGTGTTTCCGAAATCCTTCGATCTGTGATGCCATCGAGCGTTTTCACGCAGGGCTAGGGGGCAAATATCTGACTGCATTGTACCCAATGTCTATTGAATCCCCAGCAAGTGATATTCTGGCGAGGAGATGACCTCTATCTAAGAGCGGTCTGCGATGATGGTGAGAACCAAAAGAGCCCTCCTACATTGCGGAAGCCTATCAGTCTATTTACAAAATCCATTTATAAAACCTCCATAGTCTACCCACCCGTCAAGTCGTGCCCGGGGATTTGGTTATCAACTCTTGCTAAGCAATGCTCGAGCATTATACTCCCCTTTCACGCAGTCACATGACCTCAGCAAAATCCGCACCTAGAGGGCCGGGTATACAGTACTAGGGGGTCTATGCATGAGGACTTAGGTGGCAGTTAGCAGAAAATAGTCCCAGGTGCAAGAGTAGGTTTGCGCAACAGATGTGTGTAGCTTGGCGACCAGGTGACAGAAGAACAAGGAAATATCTCCCTAGGGCCTATCCCAGTATTGGAAAACATCAAAATGGTCGAAAAATTCGTCGAAAGGTATTCCGTCGTTGCCGACCCCTTGTTCTGCAGCAATCAAATTTCCCCAGGCCTGAAAAACCCTATTTTACACTTCTCAGATCTCCCCACTTGGGTGTGCAAGGCCTTTAGGTTTACCAAAAATAACCCGCTCCCCCACCACCACCTAGCCCTCCTTGCGCAAACCCCCTGTGTGAGATGGCAGCTATCATAGATCCTACCAAGATAGAGGAGGGGGAAGCCGAGGCAGGTGGTGTTCATGTAATGTGGCCCCCATGTGAGCCGTATGTGGTGTGGTATGTTATGATACCAGATCTATGGGTGTGTGAGTGTTCTTGAGATGCACGCCTTTTTTTTATGAATACCGTTCTGCAAATATCAGACACTCTCTATCTCCATGCAAATGTGTTATCTCCCTTTCCGAGAGCGGAAAGACAGGAGGAGAGAAAAAGAGAGAGAGGTACTGTCTCTGTACAATATCAGCATATTGCACTGGCCCAGGTAGTGTCGTGGATACGGATATAATAGCTGCGCCCGGCCTTTATCGCATGCAGATCAGTCCGACGGCAGGCAGGCCGATGCCTCATATCGGCATGGATTGGTCAGGAGAAGACTTTCCCCTCCCCCTCCCCCTCTCCCCTCCCCCTCTCCCCTCCCCCTCTCCCTCCTCCTCTTCCCGTCGAGTTGAGGTATGAATTGGTCGGGGGGAGAAGGTGGTAAAAAAGCGTCCCATCACGTGCCGTTGCTACTTCAATTGCCCCCCCCCCTGGACGCTATCTCTTCAGTAGGGGTGGCCCAACTTTCTTCCCATGTATGTCGGCATTTTTTTCCTTCGCGTTCATTGTTTCTCGCCCGGCTTCATGTTTCGTTTCCGCTCGCTTATCCCCAGTCTGCTGGTCCGTGTTCGCTTTTGGGGGCTTGTATGCCTTTGTTGGTTGGTCTCGTTGGCCGGACATGGACTGCTTGCTGGCTGGCCTCAGTTCCCCCCTCACGAAAGACATAAAAAAATCCCGAGCCAAACCCTGCTCTCCTGTACTTGAGTACAGTACAGCACTAGTACTCTATAATATAGTTGGACCTGCTGCCCCGATCGCGCTGAACCAGAAACCTCGCTGAACTGCACAAATTTTGTGGCACCCCCGAACCACCGCAGAACTTGGTCCGTCGGACCGGAAAAAGGGGCTTTCGGATTTGTATGACATTCTAGGAAATCTTCCCCATCGTCTCCAGAGAAATTTAATCTGCTAAACCTGCTCCTGATAACGCTAGGGGAAGTGTACTAAGGAGAAAAAAGGCAGCGCTGCTACAAGGGGTGATCGGGGCAAAAGGAGCGACCATTCCCACCCAACACTATATCTCATCAGCGTAGTACGAAAGAATACTGTAGTCCCAGTCTAAGTCCATGGTGTCTGCTACCGTACTAGTGGTGATAAAGCGGAACTCCAGGGGCATGGTTGTAGACTGCTACCCGTATCGAGTAGTCGTGATTGATCATGATTCCAAACGATCGCTTCAATATCACTCCCGCATTTGTGACTTTTTGCTCTTGCTCGGCGGGTCTCTGGCTTTCCGGGATAACTTACTGTCGACAGACAGAAACAGGATTTTGGTCGGGAAATCAATTCTCCTCACCTCACGTAGTTCCCTGGGTCTCGAAAGGAATCGGCAAACACCAAATAAATAAATAAATAGATAAAATATCTGAGGGAAATTAAAAATATAAAAAGCAGACAGTAAATAAATGACAAAAACCCCACCTTCAGGCCAATTGAGATTCCATCTCTTTTACCTCCCCCCGTACTACACCCAGGCAAAGTGGATTCATGACCGGGAAACCCCTCCTCTAACAGTATCACCCCTCCCCTCTTCCGCTTCACCGTTCCTTGCTTTCCCCTTGTTGCCCCAGTTGATCCATCCATCCCATCCTGCCACCCATCCACCCACCCACACCTCCCTAGGATATTTTTTCTCCTTCTCTCATCTTCGAGAACACTTCCCAACTCTCCTTTCCTATTTACCCATTCTTACATAAACTGCATACCTCCCTCCCAAACCACACACACTAAGCAACCTCCCTTTATTTAAAAGGCCAGAGAGCTAAGGGGAACCACAAACCTCGAACCACAAACCTACGATAACCACAATCGCAATGATGGAAGTAACAGCACCAGCACCAACAAGCACAGATACGAAGCCAAGCGTTCTGATCATAGGAGGCCTAGGTTTCATTCTCCCCTCGTCCCCCTAGTTATACACATGCTCTACTCCCTCCCGCCAATTGCTGCTGGTCAACCAGATTACTAAAGCTCCTTGTTTATCTACGAGTGCGAATAGGGTTCATAGGACGTTTTCTGGCAAAGTACATTCACACAAACAACCTCGCATCCGAAATTCGAATAGTGGATAAGCAGTTACCACAACTAGCGTGGCTTGCACCGGAGTTTACTGATGTTTGCACGTTGGAGAGGTTTCAACAGGGCGATCTCTCGCGAGAACGTATGTGTCCCCCTCCCTTCCTAATGCACACCAAACTTTTTACTCCCCTCTCCTATCCACTGCTGCCATTCCCACTACTGCCAACTGGGCTATAGCAGGGCATGTGAGGTGAGGGGAAGAAGAAAGAGAAAAACAAGTGGCAAGGGCTAAATAACTCTGAGTTTCCGGGACTTAAAGATACATGTGAGAGAGTGTTTACTCGACCGGATGGGTCCACATGGGACTACGTATTTAATTGCGGAGGTGATACGAGGTACTCTCAAGATGACGAGATATACAGGCAGCGTTCCCTGAAGCTCTCTACCACCGCAGCCAAAGAGGCTGCTCGTAAGGGTGTCAGGTGCTGGGTCGAGATAAGCACGGGGGCAGTCTACAAGAGTGACAGGGCGCCTAGCAAGGAAACCGACAAGCTGAAACCGTGGCTGAAGCTGGCAAAGTACAAACTACAAGCGGAGGAGGAATTAAAGCAAATTGAAGGGTGCGTAATAACAATAAAAATAAAAATAAAAAGGCAAACCAAAACTAGGTGGGGTGGGGACTGGGGGTGAGAGTGAGTGAATTGAGTGTGCAGATGAAGTTGTTTGGTTGGCTTGCTTTGTTTGGCGGTGGGGGTCCTCGGTGTTGTTGATGGTGAAGAGGAGGGCGGGGGGGAAGGTTTGCTAAGTTTGATAACATGCTGATTATGACATCGTGTGGATGTTTTCCCTCGTGGATAGGCTTAATTTGGTCATCGTGAGATTGGCGAATGTTTATGGAGAATATTGCTCGAAGGTTATCGCGACGATATTGTGCATGGCGAGGGTATACGCCTATCTAAAAGAGGAGATGAAATGGCTCTGGACAAAGGATCTACGAACACATACCGTACACGTAACCGATGTTGCCCGGGCACTATGGCATGCGGCGGACTGGTACACCTCCGGCAAGCAGAATTGGGACGAATCAATGGGTAGCACGCCGATATTCAACGTTGTTGATCATGGTGACACATGTACTATCCCCCTCTCCTCCTTTTTGTATCACGAAACCTAACCAGGGGGAACAGCACAAGGAACCCTCCAAAAACACATCTCCAACATCTTTGGCATCAAAACCGGTTTCCACGGAACAATTGTCTCATCGTTTGCCCGACTGAACCTTGGCTCCGCTGTCGACGAAGAGAACGACGAGATCCTCCAACCGTGGGGCGACCTACTCAACGAGGCCGGCATAACCAGACCCGGCCCTATAAACCCGTATTTGGACAACGAGCTTGTCAAAGATGATGACCTCAGTCTTGATGGCACACGCTTCGAGAAGGTCACGGGGTTCAGGTACCAAGTGCTGGAGATAACAGAGGAAGGGCTGCGGGAGGTGATTGACAGCTATCGGCGGCTGAATTGGTGGCCGCCGATCGAACTGGAGAGTGCGGAGAATGGGGAGAATGGGCAGGTTCTAGTGGAGGCAACTAGCACATGATTTTGGGAGTTATTCTATATATTTTCTCCCCTTATATGGAGAGATGCGGACTCGGTCGGTGGAGGAGGGAAGTCTTTCTTCCCCTTGGTCTCTTTTTTTCATGTGGCGGATTAGAAGGAAGGGAGAAAGGAAAACTCTGTTGTTTTTATTGTCTTTTCATTTTCCCTGCGTTCATGAATTGTACGATACAAAATATCACCATCATTAAACCTTTTGATCCATATCACATTTTTTCACTTGCAGCCTCTACTTTACCGCGGCCCCTGCCCGCAAGATTCTGAACCCTAAAGGTACAGGCACCGTAGGTCATGACCTAGAGACGATACATTTCCATCATCACACCCTAGCTTCATAAACCCACCGAACTCCCCCAATCCGCATGCACACATACTTGTATGAACAACGCACCCCCGAACTATCCCATTGCTCAACCCTTACAATACGCGCCCCTCCCTCACTCTCCACCCATACATCCACAAAATCTCACTCGCGACCACCAAAACCAACCGGGGGTGAAACCACGACTCCCAGCAGCCGGTTTATTGCTAGGTTAACAAAGGAAAGAAGGAAAAAAGACTGCCCAACTAATCTAATTTACTCCAGCTTGCCCGCTCCCAGTTCACCCCCGCCAATCCATTTCCGCAAACCAGCCCCAATCCGCCCATCCATTCATCGGTGTCCTAATTTACAATTCCTGCGGTTCGTCCGTTGGTTCGTGTAAAGGAAGCCATACATTACTCTTCCTCTTTCCCTCCCCTCCCTTCATTCCTCTCGTGGTTTATCCCCGCCACTGCAAACGAAAATGTAGGAAACTAAAATACAGGGGAGTAAACGACTGAAAGATATCATTGTCGTGAGCTTTCATTCATTCACCTACCACCACGAAAGTCAGAGAAAGAGGGAAGCAAGAGGAAAAAATCACACACATCTAATTGATAAGATACGATACGAAGCCTATGACATAGAAAGCGCGACGATATGTGATGCAAGGAAAAATTGAAAATTGAAGAGAAAATTGAAGAAAAGGGGGGAGAGGGAAAGGAAGGAGTAAGCTACTTACATGAATTGAAGAGAAGTGAAAATGTCCATGCCTCTCTTTTGGTACTTCTCCTGCTCTCTCCGCGTGGGGTGGAGTGAATCAGGGAGAGGGAAAAAAGGAGGCGGCAGAATGAATAAAATAAGAGTTTTTAGTACAAGCGTGAGGCATTTTGGGAAAAAAATGGGAAATTTTAATCAGTGAGGATGATGGACAGAAGTGAATGAGCAGCCGTAACATGATGGAGGGAAAGGAAGCGAGGTAAGAAAAAAGGGGGGGAAGAAAAAAGAAATAGTAATAACAGAATCTGAAATAATTTACATGTAGCCTTAAGTAAAGGGTTCGATTCCCTCTTTTTTTTCTGCTTCTCTCTGCTTTTCACTGTCTAGGGTAGGAAACGGGGTGATTGTTATGATGATTCTACCCCGTCATCCGTTATATCAGCATGTAGTGATGCAAAAGCTAGATGGTATTTATCCAAGAAGGTTGTGTAGTTTATTTGAGTGGGTCTCGTTTTCTTTAGAGAGGGGGATGGATACTGGGAGTTACTTAGAACTTCCAATCCTCGTCGGCAGACTCAATCGCCCACTTGAATTTATCTCGCAGGGTCTTTGCGAAGATCTTCTCAATGGGGACGTCATATTTCTTGCAGAACATGACAGTGAGACGGGGGTCGATATAATTCTATTGGGCGATTAGTAATTGAATGTAGAACTCAAAGGGAACGCATACGATTTTACTGGTGCCCAAGGCGACTGTCTTGTTGTCCTCTCGAACCTGGGCCTCCGTTTCCTGCTTCTTGATCCGTTCCTCCATTTTTTGGATCTGGGCCTCGAGCTTCTCAATGGTAGCCCCGCGTTTGGGGTCGATTTTGCCGGTTTTATTCTCTGCCTTGAACTCTGCTTCCATGTCTTTAAGGACCTGTAAGCGCTCCTTGAGCTCTTTATCTTTAAGCACCTTTTCTCCACTCTCACGGAGCTTCTCATTTTCCTTTTCAAACTTCTTGGTGATACGCTCTTTCTCCTGTTCAATGAGGAAAACCTGGTGCTCCTTGATCCATTCCTCATCATCAATTTCAGGATCAGGATTGAAAAAAGTGGGATTCTTCTTCTTGCGGCTTGGCTCTAGAGAAAGAATCATCCTCTTCAGGCGAAGCTTCTGGTATCTGAGCCCTTTGATCTGTTTTAACCCTTATTAGTATCGGAGATATAAAAATAAATGAGGAAATCCAAATGAACCTTTTCCTCCTGCTTCTGCATCATGGTCTCGTGAGTGGTGCTCACGGTCCGTTGATGGTTACAGAGAATAGCGACTTTCTTGTTGGCGAGGTTATATGCGGCATATTTTTCATGCACAGTGCCCTTGTTCATGATCTCGTCCAATTGCTCCTGCATGGTCCAAGACGCGTTATAGGTACGGAACACTTTGGCCGAAAGTCCCTGCATATAGTTCTGAAGATGCTTATTTAATTGAGTCGTCTAAAGGTGACATTAGCATGTTAATCCAATTGCAGGGCTTCAAAGGATGACTCACGTCGAGACGATCAAAGATCATGTCACCCTTAGTCTTAGGTGCCTTCTTGAAAATCTTCAAGTTCTTAAACACCTGAGGAATGACAGGGGTTTTCTGGTAAAACCTGATCGAGTCCTTACCCAGAAAATCGAATACAACAATACACGGAGGCTCCAGCGTAATGTGCTCATAACGAAGTGAACAACAACCGACCGTATCCGCTTCGTCATCGCTCTTCTCGTTTCCTGCTCTGAGCGCGAGCTTATCGATGAGGTACATCGCCGTGGCTCTTTGACGGTCCGCCATAAGCTCAGATTTGAGGTCTCGTGTATAATCCTCGCGGATACGACCTATGTGGTTCTGAGGTGGAATTAGTTGTGTTTTCATGAAACGGTTGGAATATCGGGATTGGGGCATATACCTTCAGCTCGCGGGCCTTCTCAAATTTTTTGAAATCACTCATCCCTTTTAGACTACTTGTAGCTGCCAACATCACATACTTGATATTGCCATTGATATTCTCCTTCCAAGTTGCAAGCCAGGTAACAGTATTGTCATGAATGACATCTGCCCACTTGTGCCCGGGTGGTGGAGCCGGTACAGCCGCCCCCTTTCCAATATTGATCGTAACCTGCTCAGGTTGAACCCTTGCCTTGACCATCCCGGTTTTGGGATGCTCCCCACGGCCACGAAACAATCCTGGGGGTTCCACACGAAAGTTGCCAACTTTCTCTTTACGGCCGTCAAGACAACAGTAGAGGTATTTCTCTTCTGCTTTGTCCTTCTCTGCCTTTAATGCCTTACGCTCAGCCGCACCTAGAGCCTTTTTCTCCGCTTTCTTCTCCTCAAAGTAGTCGTACATTGGTTTGAAGTCGCATTTTCGAAAAGATCCAATGTTGACGTTCTGTACCCGTGTGTAAGTATCACATACCGATATGGAATCATGGGGCTACAAACCTTGCCATCAGGACCCTTAGCACCTCCAGAATTTTTTAGTATGGTTTGGAAATCTTTGAAGAAGTTTTCAGCAAAGGTTGGGTTCGAAGCATGTTGCGTGTCGAGCATAGCGCCAAAGAATCCGGCAACCTCCTCTGCTTCAAGCGGCAATGCCACTTCAACTCCGGCGTATTTCATCTTGACGTACTTAGGGAGGGCTTCGTAAGCAGGAGGAAAGAGCACACCGTTGTGTGTTAAAGTGGTCCATTTTTGGGTACCATCAGTCTCCGCCTGATTCTCCCACCACTTATACTCCTCTTCTTCCTCTTCATCAGCTTCGGCGGGGGTTTCCTCCTTTGCCTTTCCCTTTCCTTTGGTAATTACGGGTTTCGCATCAACGTCTTTTGTCTTCTTGCCAGGAGCAGCCTTTTTTGTATTTTCGACAGGCTTTTGAACAGCACCCTTTCGTTTCTTGGCAAGAGGAACATCATCGTCTGAGGATTCTTCCTTTTTGACCCCATTAACCTTCTTAAGTGGTGCCTTCCCCGCTCTCTTTGCTAGTTCTGATGTGTTGGCGTTGCCGGCCGATCTACGCTTCGTCCCGGCAGCCGTTATAGCCTTGTCCCCCTCGGCACGCATCTCCTTCACAGCTTTCGCAGCCTTCTGCGCTGTTCTCTGCTTCTCTTTAGCCAGTTTAACGGTTGCTAACGGGATATCCGAGTCAGAAGAGTCTCTTCCTTGGGGTGTTGGAGGCTTTTTCTCTCGTTTGATTAGCGTAGGCGAAGGCACATTCCGAAGTTTAGCTGCCGTTTTCCTAGCCAGAGGGACGTCGTCATCGCTTGAGGATTCCTCTTGTTTAAACCCGTTCTCCTTTCTGATACCGTTGCTGGTTCGGCGACGTTTGTTCTCGAAATTGTCAGTTTAAAACATCTCACAGTGCAAGTGACCGCGCAAAAGGCTCAGAACAAGAGGCACCTAACTTACCAGGGGAGCATCGCTATCTTCGATACTGCTGCTCTCTTTGATTGGAGCCTGACGGTCCTTCCTCTTAGAACACCCAACCCCTCTGTCTTCAACCGATCTATTTACTAGGGGAACGCCAGCTGCATCACTAGGGCGTACGCCATTTGTTGATTTATTTGCCATTCCAGACTTGCTACCCGCCTTGCGGTCCACAGGTTTCGGGTTTTTATTGGCCAGAACTGGGCCAGGGGTAGTTCCGTTGGTATCAGCAGGCACGGTTGATGAAGTACCTATACACAAAAACCACACCGCTCAGTAGACGTTCCATCGTAAGGTTTTGGTAGATTGGGGAATATAGAAGTCGTGTCTTAAAAGGGAGGAAGCAGTAGCCTCTAAAACACTCTGAAAGTCGACCCAGTGCGTGCCTTTAAGCACCGAATTGGCGAGGGGGAATGGTAATGTCCACATACCGTTTGTCCTTGCACGATGCATGGCCGCAAGAGGGCGGTCATCTTCTGATGAAGACATGACTGCAACAGTAGCGGCAAAGTATGCTCGCTTGTTAGAAAGAGATTCTGCTATACGGGACTGATCGTAATTTGAGTGCACTGACTTCAGATGAGATGTACGGAGGCCTCGGTGAACCGTCTGTAGCGGAAGGTCGCGGTTATCGTGGGGGCGGAGTGCAATGCTCCGGATGCTGGTTATGCGGTACAATTGAAAAAAAGCCTGCTGCAGGGATTTGTGCCCCAGAGGCGAGAAGGGGAAAACGGACAGGACGGGCGAAGTTGTGGAGGGTTATCGTTGTGAAAAGAGGGACGAGGGAGTGAAAGGTTGGGGGGGTGGGAGATGTTGACGAGGGGGTTGGAGCCGCAGTTAAGGAAGGAGCGTGAAGGGGACCAGCGGCGCGAAACTTTTTAGCCTCAGGGCGGGAGGAGACAGCAGCGAACGACGAGAGCAAGGAACAACAACTGAATTTTTAGCGAAGAGCTGGGGCTGTTGGTGTTTCCCCCGTGATGGGTGTGGAAGAAGAGGTAAGGGTGTGGAAGGAAGAAATGAAGGAACGAAGGGGAACAGAAGAAAGAGGATGGTATGTTAAGTTAATTGTTGAAGGAGGAAAAGAGGGCAAAGGGTTAGTGAAGTTAGGATGGGAAAGGCTTGACGGGGGGGGGAGTTGAGAGAAGGAGAGGTTCCGTGTGCTGGACGCAACACAACAAGGCGAGGAGGTCAAGGGCAGGAACGGGGAGTGCTAGGTTGTGCGTGGACGGTGGTTGAGGAGGAGGAGGAAGAGGAGGGGGAGAGTGAGTTGATGCTCGAGGGAGGGTGAACTGGACGACGAGGAGAGAAGACAAGACGAGGAAGAAAGAAAGAAAGAAAGAAAATAAGAGAAAGAAGCACCAAAAAGTCCAAAAACGCCAAAGGCCGAGTTGAGGGACCTGACGCTAGTTACCGTATTTGACCTATCTCTGCTGACTAAGTAATTACAAAACAGTTCAAGGGAACGAATGAAATGAGTGAATGAGGACGATGTCTTGGCGTTGTCATACTAGATCCTGCCGCCGCTTTGGTTGTTGGTGTGAGATCTTGACGGGAGAAAGAGGAAATTTAGAACCGCGGGCTTCCATCCATCATCCCCGACCTTTCCGTTTTTTTGCCAGTCCCATTCACGCCAACCACCCCTCTCATCCATCTCCCCTCTTCTTCCCCCCCCCCCCTTTCCCACAAATAAATACTTCTTTCCTCTCTCACCATGTTGTCCAGGGTGGCCAGGCCAGCCCTTCAGAGAGTTGCTACTACCTCCATCAGGTAATTACTCAATTGCCCTTTCGCTTGTCTTTTCTGTTACTACCCGGTCTGTTCCCTGCCCACTATTTAATCTTCATCGTCATCTGTTATTCGTTGATTCATTGCTGACTTAATTATCTGACTGATAGGCCAGCTCAGAGCAACAATTATGCTACCCTTCGCGAGATTGAGGGACGCCTCAAGTCCATCAAGAATATCGAGAAAATTACAAACACCATGAAGATTGTCGCTTCCACAAAGCTTGCTCGTGCCCAGCGTGCTATGTCTGAGTCCCGCACCTACGGTCAGACATCAAACACTGTCTTTGATAAAGCCGAGACCAAACCTCTGGAAGGTGGGAAGACTTTGATCATTGTCTCTTCATCCGATAAGGGACTCTGCGGTGGTATCCACTCACAAATCACCAAGGCCGTTCGCAGAAGATTGCTGGCAACTCCTGATGCCGACCTTGTCATTTTGGGTGAAAAGTGTAAGGCACAATTGGGTAGATCTTCTGCGAAGAACATTGTTATGAACTTTGCAAATGTTGGAAAGGATATCCCTACTTTTGCCGAGGCTCAGACTATCGCGGACCAGATTTTCCAGCTGGAGAAGGATTACGATAATATTGAGGTTGTCTATAACAACTTCAAGTCCGCTATCTCCTACGAGCCTGGTAGCACTTATGCCTTCTCCGAGGAGACCATCAAAAACTCAGGTGAGACCTCCACAGCCCACTTACGTCCTGCTACGTTTCCCTCCTATATTGCCCCTTTCGATGATGAAGAATATTCGGATGTAAAAACATTATTGTATTGCCCGAGAGCGCGAAACCGTGTGGATATTTCCGTTGCCTTCCTTCTGAGAGAACGACCTCGTAACATCGTCCCGGATTTACCCCGTTTTGTTAGCCGGCGTCTGCTTACAATTCGAAAACCTAGCCAACTTTACCGCTTTCGAGATTGAAGATGAGCAATTGGTTAATCTTCGCGAATATGCCCTAGCCAACACTATTTTCTGGGTAAATTCTCCTGCAGAGAAATGCTATGGCCCCATCTAACAATCGGGTTCGAAATAGGCTCTCTCTGAGGGTCACGCTTGCGAGATCTCTGCCCGCCGCAATGCCATGGACAACGCCTCCAAGAATGCTGGTGACATGATCAATCGATTCCAAATTCTTTTCAATCGTACTCGGCAGGCAGTCATTACTGGAGAGTTAGTTGAGATAATTACTGGGTATGTTTCCCCCACCTTGCAGCGTGAGGTTGTTTGACTTAATGCTAACACGAGCCTTTCTCCTAGCGCTGCTGCTTCGGAAGACTCTTAAGTCTTTTGCGATACTTCTTCCCATTTGTTTCCTTCAATACAGTTTGGGCATGTAGTAGGAGGGACGTACAAGCGTTGTGTCTTACCATCGTAGGAAAATGCCTCCTTGCGTTGATCATACCATTGGTACAGAAGCAACCAAATAAAATAGATGTTTCGGATTAGATTACACTGGTGCGGTTCGACTCTGCTCCACGCGACTTGTAATGTGATAAGTGAAGCCCAACGATGCTTCACCGCACGCAACAGATATCGGTACTCGAGTATTCTCGAGGCTTTGTTCGTGACACAGGGTATCGAAACACACAAAGATCTACGGAAGCATGATGCTCGCATTGGAATTATTGGAATTTGGCTGGCCAGCACCAATCAAGGAGCACAATCCCAATATTGTAACACTTATTGACTTTCATTAACTGGCCCAAACCACCCATCTCACCCCATTACGGACAACTTTTCACCAAATACTAAGGCTCGACGATCAAGCAAGATCCCAAAAACACCAGTCATAATATAGTCGAAAGTTCATAGCATGCCTCCTCACGATAACCCCTCCTAGCCCTCTCAAGACTTTTTCTGGTCCAGGATGGTGATTAGGTCTCTCGGACCGCTGTGTTGAGCCCCGAGCCACATTTGCATGCTGTAACTCCAGCACAGCGCAACCTCCTTGCGGCTGCCAAGCAACGACCCGTCCTTCACATAACCCCACCAATCTAGGTTACCCCAGAAAAAGCCAAAGCGACAATCACAGTCTCCATCAAAACTCTTTCCTTTCCCCCTCCCCACACCGCCGGCTTCAATGTCTTCCAAATACGCCGCTCTTCCAGATTTAGTATGCTCTCAAACCCTATAAAAAGCGGGGAGGACTCAATCAAGCTTACGGTCCTTTTTTCACCTAGGACATTTCACAAGACGTATACGAAACCCCAGACCTCGCGGAGGATATATCCACCCTCCAGACATCTACAAGTGCAGCGCATTCCACCTCCGGCTCCGAGGACGGTGGAGACGCGGATGGCAGTGGAAGCATCAGTTATGACCATTTAAGACCTGCGGATGCGAGGGGACGCTTCAAGCATACCGAGATCGACGCAACGGGGGTTGACTTCTCGGATCGTATCAGTGGGAAGCGAAGAAGTTATAGGGCTAGTTCTAGGAGGCGGAGGAGGAGGGCTGGAGCGTACGATGAGGATGAGGAGTACGAGGATGACGAGGATGACGACGGGCTTGGTGATGAGACGCTGGAGAAACGATTGGCTAGGTTGAGGAGGGAGGTAGAGGAGGTTAGGGGTGAGATTAAGGCTAGGGAGCAAGAACCTGGTAGCGGGGTGGAGAAGGGGGTAATCCAAGGGGGGGTGAGCGAAGGGGAAGATGATGAGGATATTCTGGATATGGTGGAGTTCAAATCGAGTATTGATGAATTGAGCAATGTTCTTGAGGGACTACAGACCGTGAGTGGGGAAGAGAGGGGTGCTCAGACTAAGCTGGCGAAGAAGTTGGCTGCTGCTATGAGTGCTACCACGCCAAATACCCAAGAGCAAAGTGGCGAGCAGGCTGCAGTTGATGTGAGTGTGATCATTTTTATTTATTCCATATTGAGAACCCGCTAAATTTTCTGCTATAAGGCGCCCGAGACTGCGCCTGTTACGGCAGGCGGTTCAACAACATACACAATAACTTATGCCCCGACCTTCAAGCAGTCCCACGCTCTAGCAAAGGCAGCGGACTTCGACAAGCGCCTAACCGTCCTCGAGAAGGTCCTCGGAATGAGCGCGTCCTCTACTCTAAACATTGATAGAGAGCTCCCCAACTCAGCCATAATCCCTACCCTCGACGAACTCGGCCGACAAATGTCTGTCTTGACGGCTTCTTCTACATCATCCCTCGACGCAGCCACCAAACGAGTGAAACAACTCACCCAAGAAGCAGAGAAATTAGCAGAGGCTAGGAAAGCTGCTAAAGCCGCCGCCGATGCTCGAAGGGAGGAAGCCGACCAACTCTCCCCGGAGGGTAGTACCGCCCCAGTGGCAGACACGAGCGAACGAGAAGCCAAGATAAACGCACTCTATGGTGCACTCCCCACGATCGAGAATCTCGGCCCGCTTCTACCGGCTGTCCTCGATCGCCTACGAAGTCTCAGGACCATCCATGCTGACGCCGGAAAGACGGTGGAAAACCTGACCAAGTTGGAGAGGAGACAGGAAGAGACGGGGGGGGAGATCGCACGCTGGAGGGCTGCGCTGGGAAAGGTGGAAACAGTGGTCAAGGAGAGCGAGGGGACAATACAGAGTAATATGGGCAAAGTTGAGGGGTGGGTCAGGGAATTGGAAGAGAAGGTTCGGGTAGTGGAGGGTGTGGACGAAAGGTACCGGTAGTCAGTCCGCGGTGCTTAAGAGGTGGTTTTGTGTTACGGTTGATTGTGTTCCGGTGGTTTAGCGCCTCGCATGCTGGTGTCATACATGCGGTCCAGTGCTCGAACTGCTGTGAGGCCTTTCGTTGGCTGTGGCAGCATTAGAATTGTCGTAGTGAGCGGGTGTGATATGTTATTACCGATAGCGATAGCGGTAGTTTTAATTCGATGGATGCAATACAATAGAGAGTTCATTATTATTTTTCTTCGCTTTTTTGCTTTCTTTTTTTTAAAAAAAAAACCGAAGCCCAGAGAGAGAGAGAGAGAGACAAACGGACAAAGGGTCCAAGTAGGCAATGGAATCGCCAGATCTCTAGACACATGCCGGGAGCCAGTCAGATCCCGGTAAGCTGGTCCCCCTGTGTGTTATTTATGTAGGTACAGATTCTCTACCGATATGGCACGCGCCTCCATTGCCATAGGTACTACTCTATGGTACTGGTAAGCTCTTTGCAGCCCGAGCAGCTGCAAGCAAGAAGGCGTAGTGCTGTTTCCTGCCATACAGTACCCGCCTGAGAGGACTTACATAACCACCTGCACTTGTACTCATATCCTACAGTACCACCCGGTATTTTGAAGAGTACCATGGTAGTGTGCTCACTCGATCACGGTGTCCCGTTGCCCGCGGAGAGAGATGCATGGACAGATGCATCACCACCATCATCGAGTGAAGATGTGTGAGTGAAAGTGGGGTATGTTCTGGCGTGGGATGATTGCGTGGGGTTTAACTCGGAGGGTACCCAGTGCGTGGAAATCGAGGTAGATATCATTGGAGGTAGTTAGTTTATGGGGTTCGTGAGAATTCGATATCGGGTCGTGTCCTATTCGCCGCGGTGGACTACAAAATTCAATGTCTTAATGGCTTCAAGGGAGCATCGCATGCAGTACCGGTATCATAGAGCACAGTACTTTGAACTTGGACTTTATCGCCAGACGCCACACACCGCAGCCACCTCGTAGTCGTTTGGTGGGAGTACTGTACCGGTACGCTTCCGGCACTGTATGTGATTATCAATAAAACCTTCCAGCTTTCTCCTTCTCCTTCTCCCTCCTTCCCCTTCCCCTTCCGCTTCCCCTTCTCCTTCCGCTTCCCCTTCTCCTTTTGTCCTCCCCCGCCCCCTCCTTTTTCCGCTCCTCCCATCACTCATTCGTAGTGCCAGAGCCTCCAACACGGAAACCGCAATCTGTGGTAACAGAGGGAGGCGTCATTTTCTGACGACTCGTATCCTCCTGGGTCCGAACTCTCTCTTAGGTGGGCTGGAGAACTAGATACGGTGGAGTTGTTTACCCTGCCGGTATTTGCAGCAACGCAATTTCCTCTTTCCACACCCATCGATTGGTACCTGTATTTTCTTTATCGATCCTGCAAAGACCTTCGAAGTGAACCGTAAGGCCCCCCCCCCTCTACCGGTAGCACCAACCGCGCTCCCAGCCCCTCCTTCCCTCACTCCTTCCATCCCGCTATCTACTCTCCTTCGCTCACCCCCCCTCAGTCTCTAAAAAATAGCAATTGAAAAAAAAATAGTTTGCGGGTGCCGACGCGCTGCTTGCCTAATCCTTGTGCATCTCGCGTCGTTTCTTTTTGCTACGACAGATTGGCTCAACGACGACTGGGTGAGTGCCACAAACCGCGGGTACGTGCCCTACTGCGCCGAGTACTTACCATACCCGCGAGTACCGTGCAACAGCCTACCGTGCCCTCACCTCCTCCTGCTCCCCTAGCAGCGAACAAGTACCGCGAGCAACCACGACCTGTGCTCGCTGATCCTCACCGCCCGCAGTTAAACGCTCTCTACGGGTGTCAATTCAACTGAATCCGGGCCTATTGACTAACTCAGCTCAACCCAGCCCCCGTTCGCTCCCGTCCTACCGCTTCAGCAAACCAAGACGCGGTTTAAGCGCGTGAGAAAAAAAAACATCTTCTGGTACACAAATTCCACCATGCCACCAAAGCGCAAGCGAGGAGGAGGGGTTAGTGAGAACACGGTGGAGCCGCCAGAGGAACAGCAGAGCGAGCCATCGGTCAGCGATAGTCCACCCCTAATAATATCGGACTGCCCCTTCGCGGTTGAGTACAAGGCCGCCCCTCCAGCAACAAAGAAGAAGAAGAAGAAGAAGGGTGGTACTGGTAATGCTGGTGGCGGCTACGCGCCACGTCAGGCGAAGAGGTACACTAAGTCCGGAGTTCCAATCAATCCGGTAGGGGCATCGCGGAAGCATCAGGAGATTGATAGGGAGGTACCGTTCGATTCTACACTTTATGCTATAAAGCCAAGGAAGCAATGGGATCAATTAACCAAGTATCGGAGTTTTGTCGGCACGTTTTTTCCCCTCCAATCTCCTGTCCTTCCACTTCATAACTAACGCAATATATACATAAAGTCGGGACCGAAAATTTTGCTCTAAATGAGCACATCTTCGTAAACCACAGTAATATCCCCCATGGTACGGATCTAGGCGCCTCAGATGACAAGAAATTCTGGGTGGCTCGAGTGCTGGAGATTCGTGCTATCGACGAGTCCCACGTATACTTGCGCGTGTACTGGCTCTACTGGCCGGAGGAGCTGCCCGGCGGGAGACAACCCTACCACGGGGCGAAGGAGATCATCGCTAGTAACCATATGGAGATCATAGATGCTATGACTGTTAGTGGTAGGGCGACTGTCAAGCATTGGATGGAACTGGACGAGGAGGAGGATTTGCCGGATCTCTTCTGGAGGCAGAAGTTTGATTATCCTACCCAGATGCTTATGGTACTATACCACCCCTTTAACATGTGGGAGTGAGGCTAATAGTGGCGATATAGGAAGTCAGAGAACACTGCAAATGTCGTGGCTACTACAACCCTGATAAAATAATGTACGCCTGCACCTCGTGCAAAATGTGGCTGCACGAAGAGTGCCTGATAGCCGACATCAAGAAGAAACTTTACAAAGAAATAACCGAAGGCCCGTCTTCTCCCATCAAGAATAATCAAAAAGAAGGTTCGGGAGAGGAAGACGAAAGCGTCACCGCCACAAACAGAGCCCGGGGGAAAAAACGCACTTCCGCAGCGGCAGCTACTATCTCAAATTCAAAACCTCAGACCCCGAAATCCTCTAGCGCAAGGGGGAAGAATGTAGCAGCGGGGAGCGACAGGGAAGACTTCTTCCAGGTGGCTATTCGTCCAGAGGCCAACGGACCTGTGGTAGCCACTGTCAGGGATCTTAGGAGTAGGAAGGAATGGGGCAATAGAGGGGGCAAGTGGGAGGAGGGGGTTGGGTGTCTGGGGTGTGGAAGTCTTATTTCTTGAGGTGGTTGGATTTGTCTGGGGATATCGGGATTGGGGGTGTATAGCTCTCTTTTGCTTGCCTTTTTTCTTTCTAAGTATTTTCGTTCTTATCATATCATACTTGATTGAGGTTTGTGAGTTGGTGGTTTGGGGTGCATACTTTGACTTTTGCTCCTCTTCTCTGATTTCACCTTGTCATTCGGATTTCTTCTATTCGGTGCCTGGATTTACTTGCTCCCTTATTTAATCTGCTCCTCTTACCTCTGCCCCCCGCTTTGTGTATCGCATCGGCCGGGCGAGCAGTGGGCGCTGTCTTGTCCTTTTCTCCACAGTAATCTCGGGGTTACGGTGGTGCGTTTGGTATCATACGTTGGGTATTTCCACTTGCTAGCCGTGTTACTATGCAGTGTCCACTTTCTGTGTGAACTTCCTTGCCGTTGATGATAACTACAATAGCCTAACTTACAATTAAAAAAGATGTGTTGTTGCAAAAATCGCGTTGGACGGAGTGATAGGTATGTGCCGTACTGTACCGTACAGTGCCTCCGGGCATTATTGCCAACAATAAATCTTGCCGGGATTACCTCATCCAATAAGACCCCATTCGACACCTCAAAAAATGCCGAGTGGGAGTTGCTTCCTCTTTGGGGTGAGGTTTTGCGATTTCTTTGTGCAGTCCTTGATCGTTCTATCGCGACTATTGTGCTTTACCCAGAGTATCACTCGTTGCCACACTACCACGCGGGGGCAATGACACAAGTGATTTCCCGCGATAGCAGATTACTGGTCGTATTGGGTTGCTAGAGGGGTTCTGGTTGATTACGAAAATCATGTGTCCGTCCCGTTTCACGAATTGAGCGACTCTGTGTGAAGTGTGCCCGAAGGGCTATATTATGGTAGGAAAGAAAATTGCATTCCAAACCACTTTTTCTCTCCTCCCCCAAGCCATTGAAGGAACCGGGCAACACTGCTTGGAATGACTGAGTTCTTGGACGGGCTCGCTGCGATAATCTTAGGTGTTGGACCTATCATGTTTTCGCCAGCGGGAACTATTCATATTTGGCTTTTTTTGAGGGGGAATAGTACCGGTAGGCTGACAAGGCTGTCAGTGGCGAATAGTTGATTCGGTAGTAGCTAGCCACCATCACAAAAAGTTCGGGCACCTCAATACAAGAGAGTCAGTCCGTAAGGTATTCAGTGGCCTTGCCAAATCACAGAAGGTAAAACATCCTTTTTTTTCTTTCCCCATCCTCCTCTTTTCCTTCTTCTACCCTACCTATGGCAAACCTTAGCCTTATGTGTACGGTCTAGAGTCGGGTTCTATAATACCACTAAGTCTTAGTATTATATCGGGACCGATTTTTCGCTACAGCCTCATTCAAGAAGGCTAAGAACCTCAATCTCTCGGTGTCTACAAGGCGGGATTTCTCAACTCTCCTGCACTATAATACATGACGGATCGCTCAATAATAGCTCACGCTGAAGGGGATCGAATGCCTAAGCTCCTGCTAGTTACACAGGATTTAATGGGTTCTCGACATCTTGGGCTCTGTTTGGCTCGCTATGAGCTGAGGTATCAGAGCCGTGATTTGAGATCATGGTTCCCAATCAAGGTTTGCGAACCGCCCTCTGTCAAATGCGGCTGCAATTTTGAGATTTCGGGAATCACGATTTGGGGTTGACTCTGTGAGGGCGGGTAATGAGGTATAATAGGGCATACTATCAACTGCGTTCTGCTTGGCCCAAACGGGCCTTTGGGGCTTACTAGCATTTAAGGGTACAAGACAAAAATCTTAGCCCAGAATCCTGAAATCATACTCTGAAATTTTCGCGAATCATGGTTTGAAGCTATGATGCTATCATACTAAGCCAAACACTATGAACATCTCGGAAAAAAAAGGGTGAACCAAACAGGCTCTTAATCTTGCCCCCGTTAGGTTTCTTTCCACGATATTCCCCTGGGAGCGAATACTTATGCTGCTGAGAGGTGGGTTCGGATTTTGTTTTAGATTGAGGTTGGTAACAACGGCGTTTTATAGTATTCTGAAACACCGGTTGAGGTATAAGAGCATATAAATCACATCCTCAAGGGAAAAAGAAAGCAATATTCACATCCTGAATATCGGTCATAGAAACTGGAAGGTTGGGCCGTGAGAAAAGACAAGATTTCACTGCTGTTAAGGGTCATAGCTGTACTGCCGAAGACAGTCGGGCGGCCGCACCTTGATCAGTGTGCAGTGAGAGAGGACTACGATGCGACGTTCGTGGGTTGCGGTAGCCTTGTTCAGGGTGTTGCGTGGGAATCTCGCGTCGGGCATCATGAGTGGATTAAGAGGAGTGGATAGAACTCACGTTATTGAAACGTCTGACAAAGGGGGGAAGGAGAAAATGGGGGGAAGGATGCTCC
>Ga0307510_10001742_pt1 | contig 24237 bp, 24 predicted proteins | sample 12_EM_MG_FD_207224 | JGI IMG/M metagenome (GOLD analysis project Ga0307510, IMG submission 207224) | Populus trichocarpa ectomycorrhiza microbial communities from riparian zone in the Pacific Northwest, United States - 12_EM | ecosystem: Host-associated > Plants > Roots > Unclassified | place... | reverse complement strand
ACGAAATGAAGGGCAAGGAAGCCAGCAGCGGTGGCTACGATCCGCAGAACTCCGGCCAGCAGCGCGGCTACTGATCGCGCATGAACGGATGAAGGGGCGGCGGACCGAAATGTCCGCCGCCTTTTTTTATGGGTTGCTGGCCGGATCGGTCGGCAGTCCGATAAGCACGGCGGCAAGCTCCGCCACGCGAGCCTGGCGTTCGGCCGGCGTATAGGGCGCTGCTGGTCCACTGCCCCAGACCGGCCCCGGCCAAGCGGCATCGCCTTCGCGCCGCGCCACCACGTGCACATGCAGCTGCCACACGATATTGCCGAGCGCGCCGATATTGAGCTTGTCGCAGGGGAAAACCGCCCGCAGGGCTTCGCCTGCCAGTTCCACCTCCTGCCACATCAACGCTCGCGCGTCGGCGGGGAGGTCGGTGACCTCCACAAGGGCCGCTTGCCGCGGCACCAGCACCAGCCAGCCGAAGCGCGCGTCGTCCATCAGGCGCACGCTGCATAGCGCGAGCTCCGCCACGGGCACCGTGTCGGCCGCCAGCCGCGGGTCGAGCGTCACGCTCACGCCAGGTTCTTCTCGAAGAACGCCAACGTGCGGTCCCAGGCCAGCTTGGCGCTGGGAGCATCGTAGCTGCCGCGCGCGTCGCAATTGAAGCCGTGGTCGGCGGGGTACACGTAGGTGTCCATCTGTGGCATCAGCTCGCGATGCTTCTCCACCATGGCCGGCGGGATGGAATGGTCTTTCTCGCCGAAGTGGAAGATCACCGGCGCCTGCGGCTTTTCGGTCAGGAACGGCACGTTGCGCGAACCGTAGTAGCTGGACGATGGCAGGCCCAGGCGCAGCGCCGCCATCAGCGCGATGGTGCCGCCCCAGCAGTAGCCCACGGTGCCGATCTTGCCGGCCTCGGAAATCGTGCTGGCGGCGACTTCCACGTCGTAAAGCGCCCGCAGCAGGCCCAGTTCGCTGATCAGCTTGACGCCCTTGTCCATGCCGGCCTGGTCGTAGCCCAGTTCCACATCCCGTTCCACGTGGTCGAAAACGGCCGGGGCGATCGCAGTGTATCCGGCCTCGGCATAGCGGTCCACGATGCTGCGGATGTGCGCATTGACGCCGAAGATCTCCTGGATCACCACGATGCCGCCCTTGGGCTTGCCCTTCGGTGTGGCCAGATATGCGCCGATCTCCTTGAACGAGGAGGTATCGAGTTTGATGTGCTTGCCCATGGCGGGGATTCCTGTGGGGGACTTTCCCTAGCTTAACCCGCCGGAAGTGACGGGAAAGCTGGCGTATAATCACCCGTTTACGCTCTCCTTGCAGGTACCCGCGCCATGACCCAGGCGACCCAGAAAATCGGTTTCGTCAGCCTCGGCTGCCCCAAGGCGCTGGTGGACTCCGAGCGCATCCTCACCCAGCTGAAGGTCGAGGGTTACCAGATCGTGCCCAGCTACGGCGAGGCCGATGCCGTGGTGGTCAATACCTGCGGCTTTATCGACGCTGCCGTGCAGGAATCGTTGGACGCCATCGGCGAGGCGCTGCACGAGAACGGCAAGGTGATCGTCACCGGTTGCTTGGGCAAACGCTCCGAGCTGATCCGCGAAGCCTATCCGGATGTACTGGCCATCAGCGGCCCGCAGGATTACGCATCGGTGATGAGCGCCGTGCACCAGGCGCTGCCGCCGGCGCGCAACAAATTCTTCGATCTCGTGCCCGATATCGGCGTGAAGCTCACGCCCAAGCACTACGCCTACTTGAAGATCTCCGAAGGCTGCAATCACCGCTGCAGTTTCTGCATCATCCCATCGATGCGCGGTGATCTGGTCAGCCGCCCGGTAGATGAAGTACTGGTGGAAGCGGAGAAGCTCGTCCGCGGCGGGGTGAAGGAATTGCTGGTGGTGTCGCAAGACACCAGTGCCTACGGCGTGGATGTGCGTTACGCCGAACGCGAATGGCGCGGCAAGTCGTATCGCACGCGCATGACGGAGCTGTGCGAGGGCCTGTCCGAACTCGACGCCTGGACGCGGCTGCACTACGTGTACCCGTATCCGCACGTGGACGAAGTGATGCCGCTGATGGCGGCCGGCAAGGTGCTGCCCTACCTCGACATCCCTTTCCAGCATGCAAGCCCCCGCATCCTGAAACTGATGAAGCGCCCGGGCAACGTCGACCGCACGCTCGAGCGCATCAACAACTGGCGCAAGCTCTGCCCCGACCTCACCATCCGCAGCACCTTCATCGTCGGTTTCCCGGGCGAGACGGATGCCGAATTCAATGAGCTCCTGGATTTCCTGCGCGAGGCCGAACTCGACCGTGTCGGCGCATTCGCTTATTCCCCGGTGGACGGCGCGCGCGCCAACGAGTTGCCCAACCCGGTGTCGGAGGAATTGAAGGAGGACCGCCTGGAGCAGTTCATGGCGGTGCAGGCGGAAATTTCGGCGGCCAAGCTGCAGCGCAAGATCGGTCGCACACTCAAGGTGCTGGTGGATAGCGCCGACGCCGAGGGCGCGGTGGCACGTTCGGCAGCCGATGCGCCGGAGATCGACGGTTCGGTACGCATCGAAGACGGTAGCCACCTCAAGGCCGGACAGTTCGTCGATGTCGTCATCGACGATGCCGACGAACACGACCTCTTCGGCCATCTCGCCTAGCCGATGCGTTACGTGGCGCCCACGCGCGAAGCACTCGATGCGCGCGTGCTGGAGCGCCACCCGCTCGATACCTGGTCGCAGGCCTATGGTTTCCTCGGCGGTGCCGCGTGGCCATCGATCGAGGTACTCAATGCGCATCGTCCCGGGTCCATGCCGCAGCGCTTCGTGGCGCAGACCCCGCGGCTCCTGGCCGATGGCCTGCACTACGAGGAGCGCATTGCCCTTACCGATGCCATCGCCACGCGCGAGTGTAATTGGCACGATCTCTTCAATGCCCTGGTATGGATGCGCTACCCGGCCATCAAGCAGGCGTTGAACCTGCGGCAGGTCGCCGAGATCGCCGTGATGGGGCGCCGCGAGCGTTCGCGGCCACAATGCGCGCTCACCCATTTCGACGAGGCGGGCATCGTGGTCCGCCTGCGTGAGCCGGCCATGGTCGACGCCTGGGATGCCCACGATTGGGAAACGCTTTTTCGTGGTTATCGCCAGGCATGGCTTGGCGGCGATGCCACGGTGCACGTGTTCGGCCACGCCTTGCTCGAACATGCGCTCACGCCGGCCAAGCTGCTGGTAGGCAAGGCCATGATGTTCCTGGGCGATTCGGGCGACGCCCTCGATGCATGCGCCGCTGCGATCGATGGCGGGCACGCGCTCAACGATCCGCAGGAATTGCGGCCCTTTCCGCTTAGCGGATTGCCGGGTTGGCATGACGAAGGCGATGCCGCCGACTTCTACCGCGACACGCCCTGTTTTCAGCCCAGGCGCGCCGGAAGAACCTATCCACCAGCCCGGACGATGGCTTACGCGTAGTCGATGGATACCACGCAAAAGCGCGTGGGACCGGCCGGCAGTTGCGCTTCGAAGTCGTCGTCGACGTGTTTTTTCAAAAGCGCTGTGGCCATCGGCGAATCCACGCTGATCCAGCCGCGCTTGGCATCGGTTTCATCCGGGCCGACGATGCGATACACCACCATCTCGCCCGTGGCCTCGTTCTCCAGGGTCACCGTGGCGCCGAAGAACACGGCGTTGCGGTCGGTCGGCCCGCTTTCGGCCACTTGCAACGCCGGGATGCGCTTGGACAGGTAACGCGCGCGGCGATCGATCTCTCCGAGCTGCTTTTTCCGGTAGATGTACTCGGCGTTCTCCGAACGGTCACCCTCGGCCGCGGCCGCCGCCAGCGCCTTGACCACTTCCGGCCGCACGGTGTGCCAAAGATGATCCAGTTCGCTCTTGAGCCGTTCGAAACCTTCTCGCGTGATGATGGCCGTGGAGCGCGGGGCAGGCGGTCGCCAGCGCGTCATGCCTTGTCGCCTCGTGGCAGGGCAGGCAGGCCGTCGATGTCGGCAAGCAGCTCATCCACCTGCGGCAGCATGGGGTGGTCGGGCCATTCGGCGCGCGTGCGCAGCAGCAGTCCGCGCGCAGTGGAGGTTTCTTCCAGGCGCAACATCATCCTGGCAGCCAGCAGGGCATACCACGGTGCTTCGTAGTCTTTCGGCCACAGGCGCACATAGCCCATCGCCAGCTGGCGTGCCAGGCGAGGCATGCCCAGTTGGCCAGCCTTGTCGGCCAGCGGCCCGGCGGTGCGAGGATCATCCGGGATGAAGGCCGGGTCCACCGCCTGGCAATCCTGCACCACGCCCAGGGCCTTGGTGAGGTCGCCGGCGGCGATCAGCTGGGCTATCCAGATCTGCCCATGCACCAGCAGTTCCGCGCGGCGTCCCGCGCGTCCGAGGAATTCGCGGTAGCGCGCGTGGAGGAAGGTCGGCGCGCCGCCTTCCTGGATGCGCTCGGTAAGCATGCCCGTGGCCGCGGCAATGTCGGTCGTGGCCAGGATATCGGCACGATCAAGCAGTTCCTCGTCCGCACCCTTGCCCATGGCCCGGTTCAATACATCCGCCTGCGGCGAATGCCCCAGGCGGTCGGCATGCTCATACATCAACGCGCCCATCAGGTGGAAGTTGAGCACCGTGGCGTAGTTGGCCACGAGATAAAACGGCAGGATCGAAACAATCCTTGGCAATATCCCCACCACGGTGAGTTGCAGCATCACCTGTACCGCGGCGATGGCGAGGTAAATCCCAGCCATCAGGAAATATGGCGCGCCGAAACGGTTCACGGTGGCCAGCCACTGCAATGGGTTCAACGCCGACAGGGCGCCGTCGCCGAACGCCAGCGACATCGAGATCGCCGGCAGGAAGAACACCAGCACCACGCCCAGCACCAGTGCGCCCGGGCCCCAGAAGGTGGGCATCATCAGCAGGTAAAGCACCGTCACTACCTGCACGCCGATCAGTACCGCCGCCGCACCGCCGCCGGCATCGCCGGCAAATTCCGGCGGCAGGGCATAACCGTCGGCGGTATGGCGCAGGCAAGCGAAGGCATATTTGTAAAGCGCGCCCCAGCACAGCAGCGAGAACACCAGGCCAAACACCGGAGCCAAGGTGAGGTATTGCGCGAACGCCACCGCCACCACGGTGGTGAGCGCCGCCGGTTGCAGCGGGTAGGCGAAAGCCGCGGGAAAGCGCTCGGAGAACCGTGCACCCGCTTCGATCGTCGGCTGGATCGGCATCAGCGCTTGCCGCCGAAAATGCCGCCCAGGATGCCGCGGACGATCTGCTGGCCTACCTTCGAGCCCGCCGTGCGCACCACCGATTTGGCCATGGTTTCGATCATGCCCTGGCGGCGGCCGGTACCGAGCATCGCATCGCGGATCATGCCACCCCAATCGCTTCCGGCCTGCGCCGGTGCGCCTGCCTTGCCGGACGGTGCCGTCACCGGCGGTGCCTCGGCGGCTTTTTCACTGGCCCGGCGGGTGAGCATCTCGGCGGCCGAATCGCGGTTCACCGTGGTGTCGTACTTCCCGCTCACCGGCGAGCGCGACTTCACCTGGGCGCGTTCGTCGTCGGTGATCGCGCCGATGCGGCAGGTGGGCGTGCTCACCAGGATCTGCTGCACCGGGCAGGGCACGCCGCCTTCGCCGAGCGTCGAGGCCAGCGCCTCGCCCACGCCCAACCCGCCGATCGCCGCGACGGCATCGAGCTTCGGGTTGGCCACGAAGGTCTCCGCCGCGGCCTTCACGGCCTTCTGGTCGCGCGGGGTAAAGGCGCGCAGGGCGTGCTGCACGCGGTTGCCGAGCTGGCCCAGGATGTCGCCGGGCACGTCATCGGGGTTCTGCGAGCAGAAGTACACACCCACTCCCTTCGAACGGATCAGCCGCACCACCTGTTCCACCCTTTGGCGCAATGCCGGCGGCGCGTCGTCGAACAGCAGGTGCGCTTCGTCGAAGAAGAACACCAGCTTGGGCTTGTCCAGGTCGCCCGCTTCGGGCAGCGCTTCGAAGAGTTCGGACAACAGCCACAGCAGGAAGGTGGAATAAAGCCTGGGGTTGAGGATCAGGTCTTGCGCGGCCAGCACGTTGATCACGCCGTGGCCGCTCATGTCCTGGCGCATAAGGTCGGCCAGTTCCAGCGCCGGTTCACCGAAGAAATGATTGGCGCCGGCTTGCTCGAGCTTCAGCAGCGATCGGGTGATGGCGCCCACGCTCTGCTTGCTCACCAACCCGTATTTGGTGGAGATTTCCGCGGCGTGCTCGGCGGTGAATCCGAGCAGCGCGCGCAGGTCGTCCATGTCCAGCAGCAACAGGCCCTGTTCGTCGGCCAGGCGGAAGACGATCTCCAGCACGCCTTGCTGGGTGTCGTTCAGCTCCAGGATGCGGCCAAGCAGGGTGGGGCCCATCTCCGACACGGTGGCCCGGACCGGATGGCCGAGCTTGCCAAAGAGGTCCCAGAACACCACCGGGTTCGCACCCGGCTGCCAGCCGGCCAGGTCGAGCTTGTCCAGCCGCGCCTTGAGCTTGTCACCCGCGGGCGCCGCCGCCTGCGAGAGCCCGGCCAGGTCGCCCTTGGCGTCGGCCAGGAAGCAGGGCACGCCCAGTTTCGAGAATCCCTCGGCCATCAGCATCAGGCTTACCGATTTGCCGGTGCCGGTGGCCCCGGCAATCATGCCGTGGCGGTTGCCGTAGCGGGGGTCCAGCTCGATGCTGGCAGTGGCGTTGCGGCCGATGAATATTCCCGACATGGTGTTTCTCCCGTGACTACGGTGGATTCTAGCCGTGCAGGCGCGTAAGGTGCCCGCAACATAAAAAGCTGCGGGTTGTGCTTGTGTCGTCGAAGTCGTTGAGTTCGTTTTGCCTGCTGCCGCTCGCCGCGGCCATCGTTGTCCTGGCCGGTTGCGCAGGTAGTCCGGCGCCCAAGACTGGCGCGCCAACCGCCGTGGATGCGCTTTACGCCCAGCTCGACCAGGCCAGCAAGGGCTACGAGACAGCCATCGAGCAATCCCGCCAGGGTGATACCGCAGGCTCCGCGCGAACCCTGGACGCCTCGATGAATACGCTCAAGGACATCGCCGCGCGCTGCACGCCGGCCTCCGGTTGCGATCCGCAGCGGGTGCTCAGTGTCTACGATCGCCTGCTGCGCCTGAAGGACGCCAACTTCATCGCCGGCGAGGAAGACGACACCATCGCCGAGACCCCGGATACGCAAACCACCCTCGGCACCTCGCCGATCAGTACCGCGATTCCGCAGGTGCAGCGCAGTGTCACCATGCTGCGCGGGCAGAAGCTGTCGGATCTGGTGGCCATGAACGGGCCGGTGAAGGCGGCGCTGGAGATGTGGCTTACCCAGTGGCGCCCGCAACTGATGGATGCCTACGTCAACTACCAGTACCTGCGCGCCCAGATGTGGCCGGAATACCAGAAGGCCGGTCTTCCCGAGGCCGTGCTCTTCGGCATCATGGCCAAGGAATCCGGCGGCAAGGTGCACGCGGTATCACGCTCGGGTGCCTCCGGGCCCTTGCAGTTCATGTACGCCACCGGCATCCGCTTCGGGCTTTCCAGTGCCGATGGTTTCGACCAGCGTTTCGACCCGCAGCTGGCCGCCCGCGCCAACGCGGCCTACCTCGACGAGCAACTGGCCCAGTTCAACAACAACCTCGAACTCACCCTGGGTGCCTACAACGCGGGCGAGGGGCGCATGCGTCGGCTGGCCCAGCAATACCCCGGGGTGGATTTCTACGATCCGCAGATCTACAACCAGCTCTCGCCGGAAACACGCGAATACGTCCCCATGGTGCTGGCAGCGGCATGGTTATTCCTGCACCCGGAGAGTTACCACCTGAACTTCCCCAAGGTCGATGGCGTGCCAGGGTCCATCACCTTGCAGCGGCCGGCTTCGATCAGTGAGCTGACGGTTTGCCTGGGGGGCGCCGGTGGCATGAACGAGGGTTGGTTCCGCACCCTGCGCAACCTCAACCCGCGGCTGGATCCGCAGGTGCCCCAGCCCACCGGCTCGCGGCTGATGGTGCCCGTGGTGCTGGAGAAGGCCTATGCAGCCAGCTGCACGTCAGGGCCGTGGCCGATCCTGGCCAACGACCTGCACACGGCAGTGAAGCCCGTGGTGATCGATCCGCCTGCCGCGGCACCCGTGGTGGCTTCGCGCCCGCATGGCACGCGCAGCTACAAGGTACGGCGCGGCGACACGCTGGCCGGCATCGTGCGCAAGCTCGACTGCACCAGCGTGGAAGAAGTGGCGAAAATGAACGGGATTTCGGGCCATCACCTGAGCCCGGGACAGACATTACGGGTGCCGACCTGCCGCTAAGCGGCGAGGGCTTTTAGTTCACCGAAACGCTATTGCCATTGCCCATCCAGGCGACGGTGGCGTCGGTGGGCTGCTCCACCTCGCGAAACTGGCGCAGTACCGTGATGATGCCGCGATGCAGGGTGAGCATCTGCGGATCCTTCGAGCCGCGGCTTTCGTGGAACACCACGGCGATCCACAGGGCGATACCGCGCATCCGTGCCTGCATGCTTTCCGACCGGGCGCGGACCAGGCCGACGTCCGAACCGGTGCCGACGTCGCCGGGCGGGTGATTTTCCGGCGTGCCGTAGAGGACGGGGGATTCGCACTTCCCGGCAAAGTCGAGCTCGCGACGAACCAGGATGGCCAGCTGCGGCTGCATGCGTGGTGGCAGGCCGTCGATCAGCTTCTGGATTTCCGTCAACTGCCTGCGCAAACGCATGGCACGGTTGAAGGCCACCAACCGGTTCATCAGTCGCATCTTGGCTCCCCGAGTACGCGTGAGACTTAACTGAACCGGAGAATAACAATCATCTTCGGCAAATGCACGCCTAATTGGTCACAAGATGACCAGCCGGGTCACTTATTTCTCGCGTTTGCCCCGTTTTGGGGAATTGCATTACTTAATAACCGCCGATCCGTTGGCCTACCCGAACCACCTGGTCCGGGCTGAGGCTGTCCAGCTGCACCCCTTCGGGGAACAGCAAGATCACCGTGGAGCCCATGTTGAAGCGGGCCATCTCGGCGAACCTTTCCAGGTGGATGCCGCGGTCCTTGCAGTCGCGAACCTTGATGGCGTGGGCGTAGGGCGGGATGGTCAGGCCGTCCCAGACGGTGGCCACGCTGGAGACCAGGATGGCGCCGACCATCACCGAGGCGAACGGGCCGCGCTCGCCGATGAACTGGCAGACAAGTCGCTCGTTGCGCGCGAACAGGCGCGGGATAGCCTGCACCGCGAAAGGGGCCACGCTGAAGATGCGGCCGGGCACGTGTACGGTGCGCTCGAGTTCTCCGCCAAAGGGCATGTGCACGCGATGGTAGTCGCGCGGCGATAGGTACACGGTGACGAAGCTGCCGTTCCGGTAGGGCTCGGCGGCGGCCTCGTCGCCGAGGAGCTCGGCGGCCGTATACGACTGGCCCTTGGCCTGGAAAATCCGCCCGTCCTCGATGCGTCCGGCCTGGCTGACCCTGCCGTCGGCGGGGCTCAGGATGGCCAAAGGGTCTGGATCGGCCGAGCGTGCGTCAGCGCGCAGCTTGCGGGTAAAGAACGCATTGAAGTGCTGATAGGCCCTGGCATCGGGCTGGGCCGCCTCATGCATGTCCACCTGATAGGCCTCAACGATTCGGCCGATGAGGAAATCCTTCCACGGGCGCCATGTCCAGCGGGTCGCCCAGTACACGATGCGTGACAGGGCGCGGTGGGGAAGGATGTATTGCAGCAGGACCTTGGGCTTCATCGGCGAAGTATATCGGTAGCGTCGCAATTTCCCCCGCACCCAATGTGCACCGGGAGGGCTCCGGTAGGCGACGTCCCCTATACTTGCTGCCTTGTCCCTGGCTGCAAAGCACCCCCGTGACCGACGAACTTGCCACCATCATCGATTTCATCCGCTACGCGGCCAGCCGGTTCTCGGCGGCGGGCCTCACCTTCGGCCACAGCCACGACAACCCGATCGATGAGGCCACCCACCTGGTGCTGGCCGCTGTGCACCTGCCGCCGGATATCCCTCCGGCTTATGGTGCGGGCAGGCTCACCCGCGATGAGCGCGGCAAACTGCTGGCGCTGATCGAGCGCCGCGTCACCGAGCGCCTGCCCGTGGCCTATCTGGTGGGTGAAACCTGGTTCGCGGGCATGAAGTTCAAAAGCGACCACCGTGCGCTGGTGCCGCGCTCGCCCATTGCCGAGCTCATCGAAGGCGGTTTTTCGCCTTGGCTGGACGGCCGGTCGGTGGAGCGCGCGCTGGACATGTGTACGGGTTCGGGCTGCATCGGCATCGCCATGGCCGAGTACAACCCCGACTGGCAGGTGGACATCGCCGACATCAGCCCCGAGGCGCTGTCGCTGGCGAGCGAAAACATCATCTTCCAGCAGGCCGACCGCGTGCGCGCGGTGCAGAGCGACCTCTTTGCCGGCCTCGCCGGTGAAAAATACGATTTGATCGTATCCAATCCACCCTATGTTACCCACGCCGAATACGCGGCCCTTCCGCCTGAATACAGCCATGAACCCGCCCTTGGGCTGACCTCCGGCGATGATGGACTCGACCTCACCTTGCGCATGCTCGACGAAGCAGCCGACCATCTCACCGATGACGGCCTGATCATCGTGGAAGTGGGCGACAGCGAGCGTGCGCTGGTGGAACTGCTGCCGAACCTGCCGTTTGTCTGGCTGGAGTTCAAGGTGGGCCAGATGGGCATTTTCGCGCTCGAGCGCCGGGATCTCATCGATCATGCCGCCGGCATCCGCGAGTTGCGCCAGTCACGAAACCTGTAGGAAACGTTCAACGTGTCGTCCAACACCTTTGGCAAGATCTTCTCTGTCACCACCTTCGGCGAAAGCCATGGTCCTGCCATTGGTTGCGTGATTGACGGTTGCCCTCCCGGCCTTGCGCTTGAGGCATCGGAGTTCCGCCACGACCTCGACCGCCGCGCCACCGGCAAGTCCCGCCATACCTCGCAGCGTCGCGAGGCAGACGACGTGGAGATCCTTTCCGGCGTGTACGAGGGCAGGACCACCGGCACGCCGATCGCGTTGCTCATCCGCAACGTCGATGCGCGCAGCAAGGATTACGGCAACATCGTCGATACCTTCCGTCCGGCCCACGCCGATTACACCTACTGGCACAAGTACGGCATCCGCGACCCCCGCGGTGGCGGCCGTTCCTCGGCGCGGGAAACCACCATGCGCGTGGCGGCCGGCGTGGTGGCCAAGAAATGGCTGGCTGAAAAACACGGCGTGCGCGTGGCTGGATACGTCGCCCAGCTGGGCGATGTCGTCCCCGCGGGCTTCGATCCGTCCGTGGTGGAAGGCAATCCGTTCTTCTGGCCGCACGAAGCGCAGGTGCCGGAGCTGGAGGCCTACATGGACGCCCTGCGCAAGTCCGGCGATTCGGTCGGCGCCCGCGTCACCGTGGTGGCCGATGGCGTGCCCCCTGGCTGGGGCGAGCCGATCTACGGCAAGCTCGATGGCGAGTTGGCGTCGGCGCTGATGTCCATCAACGCTGTCAAGGGCGTGGAGATTGGCGATGGCTTTGCCGTGGCATCCCTTCGCGGCACCGAAAACCGCGATGAACTGACAATAGACGGCTTTACGTCCAACCATGCGGGCGGCATCCTGGGCGGCATCAGCAGCGGGCAACCGGTGGTGGCCTCCATCGCGCTCAAACCCACCTCCAGCGTGTTGATCCCGGGCAAGAGCCTGGACAAGCACGGCAACGCCGTGGACGTGGTCACAAAGGGCCGGCACGATCCCTGCGTGGGCATCCGCGCGGTGCCGATCGCCGAAGCGATGGTGGCCCTGGTGCTGATGGACCAGGCCTTACGGCATCGCGCCCAGTGCGGCGATGTCGGGCCGGTCACGCCGCGCATCGCCTGAACGATGGGCGACAAACCGAAAATATGGGTCTCCCGTCCGCTGTTCCCGGACATCATCGCTCGCCTCGAGCCTGTGTTCGACGTTCACGCAGAGCCTGAGAACCGGGCTTTCTCGACCGACGATCTCGTGGCCAGGCTGCATGGCATGGCCGCCGCCGTCACCGGCCTTGCCGACCGCATCGACGACCGCGTGCTCTCCCGTGCGCCGCACCTGAAGTTCGTCGCCAACGTGAGCGTGGGCTACAACAACTTCGACATCGATGCCATGCGCGCCCATGGCGTGGCGGCTTCCAATACACCCGACGTCCTTACCGATACCACCGCCGATTACGCCTGGGCCCTGTTGATGGCGGCTGCCCGCCGCGTCGGCGCCGCCGAGCGCTGGTTGCGCGCAGGGCAGTGGCAGGGTACGCGCTTCGACCAGTGGCTGGGCATGGACCTGCATGGCAGCACGCTGGGCATCCTGGGCATGGGCCGCATCGGCCAGGCTATTGCGCGGCGCGCGTCGGGCTTCGACATGCGGGTGATCTACCACAACCGTTCGCGCCTGGATGCCGGTATCGAGCAGTTGGTGAACGCGCACTATGTCGATAAAGCCACGTTGCTGCGCGAGTGCGACCACCTGATGCTGGTGCTGCCGCTGACGGCCGAAAGCCATCACGTCATCGGTGCCCCGGAACTGGCCGAGATGAAACCCACCGCTACCCTGGTGAACATTGCCCGCGGCGGCATCGTCGATGACGCGGCGCTCGCCGCTGCGCTTGGCGAAGGCCGGCTGGCGGCCGCGGGGCTGGATGTATTCGAAGGCGAGCCCGCGGTGCACGGCGCGCTGTTGGCGCTGGACAACGTGGTACTGTCCCCGCATATCGCCAGCGCCAGCGGACGTACCCGCCGTGCCATGGCGGCCCTTGCCGTCGACAACGTGCTGGCCTTCTTCGGGCACGGCCCGCATGCCGGCAAGCCGCCCAGCCGCATCGTCTGACTACCCCCTTTCCCCACCACCCACCCACGTATTGAAGGACCCATGAGCAAGAAGACCTCGTACAACGTCGCCATCGTAGGCGCCACCGGAGCCGTCGGCGAAACCCTGCTCTCCGTGCTGGCCGAGCGCGACTTCCCGGTCGGTGAACTGATTCCGCTCGCCAGCGAGCGCACCGCCGGTGGCAAGGTCGACTTCGCGGGCAAACAGGTGGTGGTCAAGAACCTCGCCGACTTCGATTTCGCGGGTGTGGATATCGCCTTCTTCTCCGCCGGTGGCTCGGTAAGCCGCGAGCACGCGCCGCGCGCCGCCGCCGCGGGTGCCGTGGTGATCGACAACACATCGGAATTCCGCTATCAGGACGACATCCCGCTGGTGGTGAGCGAAGTGAATCCGCACGCCATCGCCCAGTACGAGACGCGGGGCATCATCGCCAACCCCAATTGCTCCACCATGCAGATGCTGGTGGCGCTGGCGCCGATCCACCGCGCAGTGGGTATCGAGCGCATCAACGTGGCCACCTACCAGTCGGTGTCCGGGGCAGGGCGCTCCGGGATGGATGAGCTGGCCAAGCAGACGGCGGCGCTGCTCAACTTCCAGGAAGTGGAGCCGTCGAAGTTCAGCAAGCAGATCGCCTTCAACGTGATTCCCCACATCGACGACTTCCAGCCCAACGGCTACACCAAGGAAGAAATGAAGATGGTGTGGGAAACGCGCAAGATCCTCGAGGACGAGAGCATTCGCGTGAATCCCACCGCGGTACGCGTGCCGGTGTTCTACGGCCACGCCGAGGCCGTGCACATCGAGACCCGCGATCCCATCGACGCCGACACGGCACGTAGCCTGCTTGAATCCGCGCCCGGAGTGGTGGTGATCGACGAGCGCAAGGCGGGCGGTTATCCGACGCCGGTGAGCGACGCGGCCGGAAAAGACGAGGTCTTCGTCGGACGCATCCGCCAGGATATTTCCCACGACAACGGATTGAACCTCTGGATCGTTTCGGACAACATCCGCAAGGGCGCTGCGCTGAACGCGGTGCAGATCGCCGAGATCCTGATCACGGACTACCTCTAGCCATGACCTTCGCACCTTCGATGAAGTTCACCCTTGGCTTTGCGCTGCTGGCCATGGCCGTCACCACCTGGGCCCAGGACGACGCCAGCAAGGTGCGCAACGTGCAGGTGCAGACGGCAACCCAGGGGGCGCAGGTGAAGGATCTGCGCCAGCGCGTGGACACCCTGGAAGCCGACAGCGCCAAGGCCGATGCCGAGCTCAAGGCGAAGGACCAGGCCATCGCCGACCTTGAGCGGCAGCTGGCCCAGGCTAAGGCCGCGGCGCCAGCGGCACAGCCCGCGCAAGGCTCTTCGACGGGGCGCGCCGGTCACTGAAAGAAGTTTTCATGACCCCTTTAACGTTGTCGCGTAACTGCCTGTGCCGCCTATTGTTGTTTGTGAAGGGCCTGCATTACTCTTGCGCCTTAGCGATGGCAAGCCTCCTCGCGGGGGAGCCGGGCCTGTCATTGGGTTAATCGGGGGAATACTTAAGATGAGTCGTCCGTTGAAGCTTTCGGTAGCGCTGGCGCTTGCGCTGGCCTCCCAGTACGCCACGGCGCAGAGTCTGGGCGCCGTGCAGGTCAAGTCCAACCTGGACCAGCCTCTGCTGGCCGAAATCCCGCTGGTTTCCCAGTCCCCCGGCGACACCAAGAATGTGCAGGTGGGGCTGGCCTCGATGGAGGCCTATGCACGCGCCGGCATCGACCGCAGCGGCATCCCCCAGGGCGTGCAGTTCGCCGTGGTCACCAACGCCAAGGGCCAGTCGGTGATCCGCGTCACCACGGTCCAGCCGATCTCCGAGCCCTATATCGACCTCCTGCTCGACGTCAGGGGCAGCGGTGGCACCTCCGTGGTGCGTGAAGTCACCCTGTTGCTCGACCCGGCCAGTGCGCAGGCGCCTGTCGCTCCCCCCGCTCCTCCGCCGGTCGTGCAGCAGCCGGCCCCGGCCGCTCCAGTCGCCCAGCAGCCCGCTCCGGCTGCTTCCCAGGCACCGACCCCGCCCCCCGCCAAGCCTTCGACGGTAGCCAGTGCACCGGTCGCCAAGGCGCCGCGAGCCCCCCGCGCCACGACCGAGGCTGGTTCCACCCTGGGTACCGTGCAGAAGGGCCAGACGCTTTCCACCTACGCCAAGCAGCTTTCAGGCAACGGCGTGGACATGAACCAGGCACTGCTGGCGCTCAAGCAGGCCAACCCCGATGCGTTCTATCGCGACAACATCAACGCCCTGAAGGCCGGCGTGGTGCTGCGCGCGCCCTCCAGCCAGGATCTCTCGGCCACCGCAACCGCCGAGGCCTCCAGCCAGGTGCGCCGCCAGAATGACGACTGGCGCGGCATGACCGCACGCAAGCCCACGTCGGTCGCCGATGCCGCGTCCGGCAATGCACCGTCCAAGGCCGCGCCGGCCTCGGCGGAAGACCGCCTGGCCCTGGTGCCGGCCAAGGGCAACCAGGCCGGCAACGGCAAGGTCGCCGCTGCCATGACCAGCCTGCAGCAGGATCTGGCCCGCTCGCAGGAAACGCTCACCGCGCTCCGCCAGCAGGGCGAGGAGCTGAAATCCCGCGTTGACGACCTGGAAAACATCAACCAGAAGAACCAGCGCCTGCTCACCCTGAAGGACGCCCAGATCGCGGACCTCCAGAAGAAGCTGGCCGACGCCCGCAAGGCCGCCAACCTGCCGCCGGCTGCCGCCTCCGCACCGCCGGTGGCCGCCGTGGCGACGCCTGAAGCAGCCGCTTCGGCCCCCAAGCCCGCAACGCCCGCTCCCGCGCCTGCCGCGTCGGTCGCCAAGGCCGGCACTACCGCCGCCCCGGCGAGTGAAGTCCTGACCACCACACCGCTGGTCGAACACGCAGCGCCGGCTCCAGCCGCCGTCGCTCCCGCGAAGAAACCCGCACCTACCGCGGCGCGGCCACCGGTCACCGAAGAAGAACCCTGGTTCATGCAGCCCTGGGTCTGGGCCGTGGCTGGCGGTGCGATCCTCGTGCTGCTGTTGCTGGCCATGATGGGCCGCCGTCGCAAGGCTGCCACCGTCGCCGCGCCTGCAGCGCCGTCGCTGGCCGATCGTTTCGGCGACGCTCCGTTGCTCGATGAGTCGGGCATCGACGAGGAAGACATCGACCAGCGCGAACTGCTCGACGAACTTTCCGAGCATCCCGACGACGTCGCCCTTCATCTGGAACTGGTCACGCTGTACTACGAACGCCGCGACGTCGAGCGCTTCGAGGCTGCCGCCGAAGCCATGTACGCCCATGTGGTGGACGTGGAACAGGAGGAATGGCTCGAAGCGGTACGTATGGGCGAGGACCTTGCTCCCCAGCACCCGCTGTTCTCGCACGGGGCTTCCGCCGAGGTGCATCCCAGCCATGCGGTCGAAGACGACGCCGCGCTGGAAGCCTTCGACATCAGCCGCTACGCGAACCCGGAGCCGCCGACCGGCGACATGCCGCCGCCGGTGCCGCACGCTCCGCAGAAGGTGAGCGAATACCACTTCAATTTCGACCTGTCGCCGCCCCGTACCAACGGACAGCCCGCAGCGCCGGCCAGCGCCCGTGACGACCTGGACCTCGGCCCACACGTGGACGAACCGCTGCCCGCGTACGACGACAACCATCCGGGGCACAGCGAACCGACCGACCTGCACGTGGCCGACGCCGAGGAACAAGCCGCCAACAGCACCTGGAAGTTCGACGAGCCGACCGTCGCGCCTGTCGACGTCTACGATGTAGGCGCCGAGAATTTCAGCGACGACCCGGTGGATACCAAGCTGGACCTCGCCCGCGCCTACCTGGACATGGGTGACGCCGATGGCGCCCGCGCCATGCTCGATGAGGTCGTGGCCGAGGGCACCCAGATGCAACAGGACGTTGCCAGGAAAATGCTGGCGGACCTGCACTGATCGCAGGGTTTGTTGGGGGTCAGAGTAATTACTCTGACCCCGCGTGCGAAGAAGACCCCGCCTCGGCGGGGTTTTCCTTATAAACAGGCAGCGCGGCCGCCCTGTATCATGGGCTTTTTGAAGCTACCCCAGTCCATGCGCATTGCCTTCGGCATCGAATACGACGGTACCGATTTCCTCGGCTGGCAACGCCTGAGCCACGGTGAGACGGTGCAGGGCGCGCTTGAAACCGCGCTCCAGCGCGTGGCGGACGAACCGATCGAAACCACGGCCGCCGGCCGCACCGATGCCGGCGTTCATGCGCGCTGCCAGGTCGTCCATTTCGACACCGAAGTCAGGCGTGACATACGTGGCTGGCTGCTGGGCACGTGCTCGAACCTGCCGCGTTCGATGGCGGTGACCTGGGCACAGCCCGTGGCGGACGACTTCCACGCCCGTTTTTCCGCCCGCCTGCGCGGCTACCGCTACCGCATCGTCAACCGCCTGGTACGCGCCGCGCTCGATGCGCGTTACGTCACCTGGGAGCGCCATCCGGTGGATGCCCAGCGCATGCACGATGCGGCCCAGGCCCTGCTGGGCGAGAACGACTTCTCCGCCTTCCGCGCGGTGTCGTGCCAGGCCGCGCATGCGCGGCGCTTCATGAAGAAGATCAGCGTCACGCGGATAGGCGAGGAAGTGTTCATCGACGTGGAAGCCAATGCCTTCCTGCATCATATGGTGCGCAATATCGTTGGCTCCCTGTTGCTGGTCGGTCGCGGCGAACAACCGGTGGAATGGATGGCCGAGCTCCTGGCCGGCCGCGATCGCGAGCGGGCAGGGCCCACCGCGCCTGCCACCGGGCTCACCTTCCTCGGCCCCAAATACGAAGCCCACTGGGGCCTGCCCGAACAGGTAACGCTCGCATGACCCGTATCAAGTGCTGCGGCATGACCCGCCACGACGACGTCCAGCTGGCCGCACGCCTTGGCGCGGATGCGGTCGGCTTCGTCTTCACCCGGCGCAGCAAGCGCTTCATCGAACCGGAAGCCGCCGCCAGCCTGCGCGCGGCCTTGCCGCCCTTCGTCGATGCGGTGGCCTTGCTGATGGACGACGAACCTGCGTGGGTGGCGCAGGTGATCGACGTGGTCCAGCCGGACCTCGTGCAATTCCACGGCGAAGAGACCGACGACTTCTGCAAGGGGTTTGGCAGGCGTTACCTGAAAGCCATCGCCATGGGCGATGGCGCTGCCGCCCTGCACAAGCTCCATGCCTATCCCGGCGCCGCCGGCCTGCTGCTCGACGGACACGGCCTGGGCGAGCCGGGCGGTACCGGCCGCGCCTTCGACTGGTCATTGATGCCAAAGGATTTCCCCCAGCCGTTGATCCTGGCAGGCGGGCTCAACGCGTCGAACGTGGCCGGCGCCATCGCCGTGGCCCGGCCGTGGGCGGTGGACGTGGCCAGCGGCATCGAGGCGTCCCCCGGAGTGAAGGATGCCGCTAAGATGGAACACTTCATCGCCGCCGTCCGGCGAGGTCAAGGCGCCTGAACCCCCGGGTGCCCCAGCACAGGTATCGCATGAATTCCCAGATAGATTTCCACGCTTATCCCGACGCACACGGTCGCTTCGGGGACTACGGCGGCATCTACGTGGCCGAAACGCTGATGGCGCCGCTGGCCGAGCTGACGGCGGCGTATGAGCGCCTGCGCAAGGATCCGGCCTTCATCGCCGAGCTCGACCGCGACCTGAAGCATTACGTGGGCCGTCCCAGTCCGATCTATGAAGCCGAACGCCTCACCCGCCATGTCGGTGGTGCGCGCATCGTGCTCAAGCGCGAAGACTTGAACCACACCGGCGCGCACAAGATCAACAACACCGTGGGCCAGGCCCTGGTGGCCCGGCACATGGGCAAGACACGCATCATTGCTGAAACCGGCGCCGGCCAGCACGGCGTGGCCAGCGCCACGGTGGCCGCGCGCCTGGGCCTGAAGTGCGTGGTGTACATGGGCGCGGTGGATATCGAGCGCCAGAAGATCAACGTCTACCGCATGCGCCTGCTCGGTGCCGACGTGGTGCCGGTGACGTCCGGTTCAAAAACGCTCAAGGACGCCCTGAACGAAGCGATGCGCGACTGGGTCACCAACGTCGCCGACACTTTCTACATCATCGGTACCGTCGCAGGTCCCCATCCGTATCCGCAGATGGTGCGCGACTTCAATGCCATCGTCGGCCGCGAGGCACGCGAGCAGATGCTCGAAGGCTATGGCCGCCTGCCCGATGTCATCACCGCCTGCGTGGGCGGCGGTTCCAATGCTATCGGGCTGTTCCATGCGTTCCTCAACGACAAGGACGTGCGCATCGTCGGCGCCGAAGCCGCAGGCCATGGCATCGAGACCGGCCAGCATGCCGCATCCCTGGCCGCAGGCCGCCCGGGTGTGTTGCACGGCAACCGCACCTATGTGCTGGCGGATGAAAATGGCCAGATCACCGAAACTCATTCGGTGTCCGCGGGCCTGGACTACCCGGGTGTCGGCCCCGAGCATGCTTTCCTGAAAGACGCCGGCCGTGCCGAGTACGTCGGCGTCACCGACGACGAAGCGCTGGAAGCCTTCCATTTGCTGGCACGTACAGAGGGCATCCTGGCGGCGCTTGAATCCAGCCATGCCATCGCCCAGGCCATCAAGCTGGCGCGCGAACTGCCCAAGGACGCCCTGGTGCTGGCCAACCTGTCCGGCCGCGGCGACAAGGACGTACACACCATCGCCGCACGCGAGGGGATCGAACTGTGAGTGACAACCGACTCGACCGCCGGTTCGCCGAACTGAAATCGAAGGGCCGCACCGGCCTCATTCCCTTCGTTACCGCAGGCGACCCGTCGCCCGAGGGCGTGGTCGACCTGATGCACGCGCTGGTAGACAGCGGCGCGGACGTCATCGAACTGGGCGTGCCTTTCTCCGACCCGATGGCCGACGGCCCGGTGATCCAGCACGCCAGCGAACGCGCGCTCGCGCGCGGCGTGGGGCTTGTGCAGATCCTGGCCTGGGTGGCGCAGTTCCGTACCCGGGACAACGACACCCCGATCGTGCTGATGGGGTATTTGAATCCCGTCGAGCGGGTGGGCTACCCGGAGTTTGCCCGCCGCGCGGTGGAAGCCGGGGTGGACGGGGTACTACTGGTGGACTGCCCGATCGAGGAATCGGCCGTGCTTGCGCCCCTGCGTGAGGCCGGCCTGAAACAGATCCTCCTGGCCGCCCCAACCACCGCAAACGACCGCCTGGCGCGGCTTTGCGAGGCGGCGGCAGGCTTCCTGTATTATGTGTCGTTTGCCGGCATCACCGGTGCTTCGCATCTGAACACCCAGGATATCGCCGCCCGCGTGGCCGATATCCGGGCCAGGTCCGCCGCACCCGTGGCTGTCGGTTTCGGCATTCGCGACGCGCAAAGCGCGGTCGCCATCGCCGCGTTCGCCGATGCAGTGGTGATCGGTAGCGCACTGGTCGACACACTGGCTGGTGCGGAGAACGCGAACGAGGCGGTTCGCCGGGCAGGGCAGTTTCTCAGCCCCATCCGCGCGGCGCTCGATGCCAGGCATTAACGACGAGGTCGACCAATGAACTGGTTGCAGAAAATCATGACGCCCAAGGCGCGCCCGCAAGGCGCTGCCGCGGCCAAGGGCAAGGTGCCCGAGGGTGTGTGGGAAAAGTGCGCCGGTTGCGGCACCGTGCTGTATCGGCCGGAGCTTGAGCGTTCGCTGATGGTCTGCCCCAAGTGCGGGCACCACCATGCCATCGGTGCGCGCACGCGGCTGAATGCTTTCTTCGACGAAGGCATCACCGAAGAACTCTGGCCCGATCTCGCACCCAGCGACCCGCTGAAATTCCGCGATCAGAAAAAATACCGCGACCGCATCATCGCCGCGCAGAAAGCCACCGGCGAGAAAGATGCCCTGGTAGCCATGCGTGGCGCGCTCAAGGGCCGCTCCCTGGTGGCCGTGGCTTTCGAGTTCTCCTTCATGGGTGGCTCGATGGGCTCGGTGGTGGGCGAGAAATTCGCCCGCGCCGCGGAACTGGCGCTGGCCGAGCGCACGGGCCTGGTGTGCTTCTCCGCCACCGGTGGTGCTCGCATGCAGGAAGGCCTGTTCTCGCTGATGCAGATGGCCAAGACCTCGGCCACGATCCGCCGCATGCGCGACGCCGGGGTGCCTTACATTTCGGTGCTCACCCATCCCACCACCGGTGGCGTATCGGCGAGCCTTGGCATGCTGGGTGATCTCAACGTCGCCGAGCCCAAGGCCCTGATCGGATTCGCCGGTCCCCGCGTGATCGAGCAGACGGTTCGCGAAACCTTGCCCGAAGGCTTCCAGCGCTCGGAGTTCCTGGTGGATCACGGCGCCGTCGATTTCATCGTCGACCGCCGCGACATGCGCGACAAGCTCGCCGCGGTACTGGGCATCATGGGCAAGCAGCCGCGAGCGGCGTAACGCACACCGTTTCGTTGCAACACAAAAAAGCCTCCGGAGACGGAGGCTTTTTAATGCACCGATGCAACGGTCAGGTGCTTATCCACACGCCCTGTGCAGGAGGTTTTGGGTTTCCTGTGGATAAACGCCTCTTCACCTAATTCGGTCAGTGACTTGCGTTACGTTGCTTAAGTCCTGCCCATGCTTCCTTCACGTTATCCACATCATCTGTGGGCGCCTCCTGGGAAAGCCTGTGGATAAGACGACTTTTTCCCTGCCGTGACAGGCGTTTGCCTCAACCTGCTCAAGGGATACCCATGGTTGCAAAATGTGCTGTGCATCACATTTTGGTGCTACGGTAACGTTTCCACGCGCTCGTTGGGGCCTTGTGATGTCGGATTTCCGGTATCGCGCCTTCATCAGCTACAGCCACCAGGACAAAGCCTGGGCGGGCTGGTTGCACCGGGCGCTGGAGACCTACGCCATCCCCAAGCGTCTGGTGGGTAAGCAAACGCCGGCTGGCATCATTCCCCGCCGATGGGCCCCGATCTTCCGCGATAGCGACGAACTGGCCAGTGCCGGCGATCTCGGCCGCCAGGTGAACGAGGCGCTGGCGCAATCGGATTGCCTGATCGTGATCTGTTCGCCCGACGCTGCACGTTCGCGCTGGGTGAACGAGGAAGTCCTTGCGTTCAAGCGGTTGGGCCGCAGCGATCGCATCTTCTGCCTGGTGGTGGCGGGTGAACCCAATGGCAGCCTGTTGCCGGGGAGGGAAGCTGAGGAATGCTTCGCACCAGCATTGCGCCACCGGCTCTCCGCGGATGGCCAACTGAACTCCGAGACCGTCGAACCGATGGCGGCCGACGTGCGTCCAGGCAAGGACACCCGCGCGAACGCCAAGTACAAACTCATCGCCGGCATGCTCGACATCGGCTTCGACGCGTTGAAGCAACGCGAGCTGCAGCGGCGTACGCGGCGCGCGGCGATGCTGGCGGCAGTGGCGTTGAGCGTGATGGCGGTGACCACGGTGCTGGCCATCATCGCCTTCGTCGCCCGGCACGAAGCGGTGGTGGCGAGCCACGCCGCCGAACGACGGCAGAAGCAGGCCGAGGACCTTGTCAGCTTCATGCTGGGCGATCTCAACGACAAGCTCGCCCAGGCTTCCCGCCTGGACATCATGGAATCGGTGGACGACCAGGCCATGGCTTACTTCCAGGCCCAGCCCACGGCGGATGTCAACGACCAGGCCCTCGAGCAGCGTGCCGTGGCGCTGGGGAAGATCGGCAGCGTGAGGCTGGACCAGGGGCGGCTGTCGTTGGCGATGGAGGCTTTCCAGGCATCGCTTGTCCTCACCTCGCGCCTTGCCAAGGAAGTTCCCGCTGACATCGACCGGCAGCTGGCCCACGCCGATACATGGTCGTACATCGGCATGATCGGCTGGCGACTAGGCAAGCTCGACGACGCCGAGCGCAGCTTTGCCTCGGGACAGGCGATCCTCGAGCGCGCCGCCGCGCATGCGCCCGACGACGCGCGCGTTGCCTTCCAGCGCATCACCTTCCACAACAACATGGGTCATGTGATGGAAGCCCGTGGCCAGCTCGATGCCGCCGCCCGGCAGTACCAGGACATGCTTGCCCTGGCCCAGCGTCTGGCTACGTCTGCGCCTGGCAATATCGACTGGCCGACCGCCGTCGGCGAGGCGTCGAACAACCTGGCCAGGCTCGCGCTGCTGCATGGCGACCTTGCCAATGCCGTCGCGCAATACATGGCATCGGAAACCATCCAGATGGGCCTTGCCGCCGCCCATCCGAAAGATGCCAGCCGGCGCGACGACCTGCTTACCGTGCACGGCATTCTCGGTCGAACCCAGGCGCTGGCCGGGGACGTGCAGCCGGGCATGGACCGCCTGCAGCGCGCCGTGGACATGGCCGCGCAGCTGAAGGCGCTGGATCCGGGCAATACCGACTACCAGGAGCACCAGGCGCTATATGCCGTTCAACTGGCGCGCCTGCATCGCCTTACCGGTGACATGGCCGGCGCGGCAAGGCTCGCCCGCCAGGCGCTGGCGATCTTCGAAGGCCTTGCCCGGCACGATGCTGCCAACGCGCTCTGGCAGCGCGAGTATGCCGAGGCGCTGGTGGAGCAGTCCGCGCAATCGCGCGCATCGGGCGATGCCGACGCCGCTCGCCGCCAGGCGACGAACGCGGTGCATCTGCTTGATCCTCTCTTCAGGCAGCAACCCGACGACCGCGCCACGTTGCTTGCCATCGTCGCTTCAAGGCTTTCCCTGGCCGCGGTCGCGGCCGATGCAGGTGCCGCCGAAACATTGCGCAACGACGCGTTGGCATCGATGCAGTCAGCGCGCAGCGGCCAGGGCGATCCAAGGCTGCTGGCGCTGCAGGCCATCACCTTGCTTTCGCTTGAGCGCAAGGCCGACGCCTTGCCGGTGGTTAAGGCGCTTTGGGCCAGCGGCTACCGTGATCCGGCCTTGCTGCAGGTGTTGCGCGACGAACAGATCGATTACCCGCAGAACCTGGCTTTCCAGCGCGAACTGCTGGCGGCCACGGGTGGTCATGCGGAACTGACCGGACGCGAGATAGCGCGATCGACTAGCGACGAATAGGACTGGCAGCCATCAACGACGGAGACATCCTCATGAGCGGCAACCGCAACGAAGACAACGAGCAGGAACAGGCACCGGCCGACGAACAGGAAGATCGTTCCAACGACCGCGAACAGGAATTCGAGCGTGCCAAAGTGCCGCAGCGTTCGACCACCACCAACCCGAGGATCAAGAGTACTTGAGGTTTCGGCGCGGAAAGCACCCATGACCCCGTTGGTCATTGGCGTCACCAGCCATCGCGATATTCCGGCGGGCGAGATCGAGCCGATACGCCTTCGGGTGCGTGCGTTCTTCGAACAGCTGCAAGCGGATTTCCCCGGCCTGCCGCTGGTGGTGCTTTCCGCCCTCGCCGAGGGCGGCGACCAACTGGTGGCCGAG
>Ga0307510_10001741_pt1 | contig 24240 bp, 30 predicted proteins | sample 12_EM_MG_FD_207224 | JGI IMG/M metagenome (GOLD analysis project Ga0307510, IMG submission 207224) | Populus trichocarpa ectomycorrhiza microbial communities from riparian zone in the Pacific Northwest, United States - 12_EM | ecosystem: Host-associated > Plants > Roots > Unclassified | place... | reverse complement strand
TATCGGTTCGACTTAGCGGTAGACAGACAATCAATAGATCCTAGGAGGAGGGGAATTCCTACTCTTAAGGGACTTGATAAATTAAACCTAACACCGATAATCAACCGTCGGTCGATCGTAAGGCGTATGTCACCGGGGTCGCGAAGGCTTGGCATTGTCTTCAACCTCATGCGCAGCACGGTACTTGTCTCTGGGCAATATCACAAGTACATGTAGCTATCATACCTGAGAATATGACTATTCTTACACAACCACCCCAACTAGTGAGGAAGAAAGGGAAAAAATAATATATAAAAAAACCCTGTCTCACTATCAGATACCTTGTGCCAGATGCAAGTACCGTACTTTGTAGACGCCAAGGCAAGGACAATTGTACCGTATGCGGGGCCCAGTGTGAACTCCATCGATCGACAGCAGGACGGGGGCCAGACATGTATCATACCGTAACACTTAACCTATCACAAGGTTCATGATATCAGGAAGACAAGGGAAAAGAAGAAAAAAAGGGTACCCTAATCTCCAACGCATCATATCGCCGTCTTGTGAGCCATAAAAATAGGCTATCGTAGCACTTTACTACTACTAGTAGGAGTACCGGTAGGCTACTCTGCTGGATTGTGAAGAAGAAAAATAAAATAAAAAATATGAGAGGGGAAAAGTGAGTTGTCCGCACAAGGGTTCGCATGTAACTTACTATACTAGCTATTGCGGCTACGATATGATACTTGTACCAGGACGTATACGGCATCGATATCCACCGTCGAGTACGATACTGGCAAGTACTCGTACAGTCACAGTACTCATAATTCTCTGACGTTTGTGAACACACAACTGCTATTGCATACGGGCAAAGAGCCGGCCGGAGCCTCAAAACTTTGGTAGCACAGTCGTGTTCAAAAACGTCAGAGAATTACGAGTACTGAGCACTGTAGCATAAAGAACGTAATACCTGGACGCCGATCACAGAAAGAAAGGAAAAGGACGAAAGGAAGACAAAACAAAAAAGAAGAAAAAGAAAAAGGGGGGAATTCATGGCCCATCGGAACTTGCGTTACCGATCGCCAAATGCTCACGTCCTCTGTCAAACATATTCATTCCCAGGCGACATTTTGCTGATCATGTTTTGGGTGTTGTGCTCCCAGTGAGTGCCTGTGCTCGTACGTAGGGTAGGGGGTATACGGTACCGTAGCGGAGCGAGCAACCGGACGGCCTGACTTGCTCTTCTGCTGGTTGACACTTCGCTTACTCGAGTACATACCTTGTTTTCCTGCACCCGTTTGCGGGTACGGTACGGAAAGGTGGTTGGTTGGATACGCTTTCAGCCACCCGGACACCCAAACCTGAATTGAGAAACTTTCCTGCGGCCTTTTGCTTGGATGGATATGTGGCAGCTGTATGTTGATGATCACTGCTTCAATCGGTATCTGGTCCTGGGAAGGCGTTGCCTGAACTTATCGCTAAGCGGTTTGGCTTGAGATATGGGATGGGTGATTTCTGGCTCTTTGCTGGTCGCATTGACGCTCTACAAATAGTATCGGCACGATGACCCTCCCCCCCCACCCAAGAAACTCATGTCCAGTCAATATTTGACGTCTTTCGAATTGGGAAAGCCCGGGGTTGGAGGTGCTCGGGCGTTTTATGAAGATGACAATAATAAGGGAGATATAATTTAACTGTACTCGAGTAATTTGTGCATTGCGAGGCGGGGCGCGGGGTAAATCAAGCCTTATGTGTGATATTCGTGATCCTGCTGCTTAAATCACGGCAGCCTGTCAGCCAAGTACTTGTAATGCTCGCCCACACACACATTCTCTCCGACTCTGACAATCACTCGTCCGTTTATCGGTACGGTACTGGCAGAGGGTACGGTATTTGTGGTAAGGGTCCGTCGCAAATTTCGGAAGGCAATAAATGAAAGGCTCAAGCCGTGCAAGCCTTTTGGGGGGGGGGAGCGCTCCCTATCCACCGCGAAATGGTGGAGGGGAACAATATTAGCATCACCCAGAAGTACCTCCCATACGGTATAAATATTTTTTGACAACCAAGTAAATGTCAAAGCTCAGGCATGCACTACTCGAGTAACACTGCTCCTCCTCCCCCTACCAGTACCGGTCTGACACTCGTACAATAGTTGGCTAACAATTGCCCTTTTCCCCTCCGCTCTTCCCTCCCCTTGCCTTCAATGCCGTAGTTAACCCCTACCACTTTGGGGGGGTGACCTGATGGGCCCCTTCCTAGACTTTTTTTCCAGTAATATAGTTTTCTCCCCAGTCCCTGCATGCGTCCAATTACCCTTCTTCAACACCTCGCTTCTCGGGGGCTCTTGCTTGCCTACCCTGTCTTACTGCCCCTTCACAGCCCAACCTAGGGTACACACCCAATGACTGGGTCCCGTCTCTCATTTTGATGGCGCGAATTATTTCTTAATCGTGCATTGCATTGCATTGCATTGCATCTGAGATCAAAGGAACTCTTTTTCTCTCCACTATATCTGCCCTTTGATTCTGCCTTTCGCTTCTGCATCCGCGCCTCTGCAGCCCCCTACCCTTCCGCTTATCAGCCGGGCCTTCTTTCCGATCTGTGCTCTTATAATAATTCTTCTCCCCCATTTCTTGCCCCCCAGCACTTTCTCCCTGATCACGCACTCTCCTTCCCCATCTTGGTTTTCTTGAAACTATAGAGATGTCCGCATCCAAAAGCCTCCCTAATCGTCGGCCGAGGCCCGTCAGCGGCGTTTACATCCCATTGTCACCGAGACTTTCTTCAGCACGCTCGTCGGTTCATTATGCGAATGAACTATTAGAAGATATGGTAGAAGACGGGGAGCAAAACCAAGGTGCAGCAGCGCGAACAAATGGAAAAAGGGCACTTTCCAGACCTGGACCACCGCCGAAGAGAGACCTACCTCCTCCACCACTGCCTCCTCGTGATCCGCTACATAAATGGCCCCGGAAGAGCGCTGAGGACACCTCTAGCCACCGTCATTCGCTAGGATGTCCTATAGGCATCCCATACCCTCAACTAGAGTCAGAACTGTCCCGTTCGGCGAGTGAACGGGAGGCCATTTGGAGGAAGCGTAAGTCACGCGAGGAATGGGTCAAGGCCCGCAAGGAAAGGGATATACAACAGGCGCGTATGATGAGAGAGAAGAGGCTTGAAGCGAAGCTATGCGACAGCGGCGAGAGGAACTCCGAGAGCTGGCGGGAAAAAGCTATCACTCCCCCGAGCACACCACCTCTACCACAGAACTCTCGACCAGCCATCCTTACTCCCACTCCTACACCATCCCCCACCTCCACCACCATTCCCATTCCGACTCCACCTAGCAACTCGTTTACAGAAGGTACTTGCTCGACAATATCGGCGTTATCGGCATCAGCGAAGGAGATGGAACTCGAACAGCGTGTTTTGGCATTGGAGAGGAAGAACAAGATGTTGGAGCAAACAATAATGGCCGTTATCCGAACCGGTATAGGACCCTCGCGCAAGGGGTCTTTCTTGTTGCAGGCCAAGTCACTAGAGGAGTTTCTGCGGGAATTGAACCTTGATGAATGAGTGGCTGCGGTCCTATTTTGCTTTGCTGCCGGGGTTTTGTTGGTTGTCTTGGTCTGGTTGTTATTGTTGTTTTTTTGGGCGGCGAGGTATTTGATTTTTTGTTTTCGTTTTTCTTCTTCTCGAACTGGAGAAGGAAGCCTAAATTTCTTGTTAATATTAATTTTTTATTCTGATACATATCCAACGGCCTGTTGACATTTCCACCCTCTAGCGATGCGGAAGAGTGTGAACTCTCTTGTTTGACATCACCACGGGACGGTGATCCCATGTGAAATTAGTTCTGTCAGCTATAGCCCTTGTTGGGTGCCAGTAATGATAGCCCGACTTCATATCAGTTTGGCGTTCACAGAAACAGTTTTGTGGACTCGAGGTTGCTGCTGCATCTCGAAGAAATTGCCTGATACACCCAATTGAGCAATTGAACCGCACAAAAAGGCAGTATGAGATCATCCCGCTGCACAAACATCAAGCACCAGCTGCACTACCAACCATCGCCACTTCAACATTCCAATTGAAAACCTTTCGAGCGTCTCAAGGTAAACATGTAAGACTAACAACCACCAGCCATTCAGCCAGCCATTAGGTTCCCCTTACCTCCAGATGAAATAAAGGCCGGGTCCGCCACTCCCAGTCACCCCCACATCTGCTTAAATACTATCTCTGCAGCCTTTTAGCATCGGTGACCCTGGCGCCGGGGCCCTCCCAGGCCCTGGCCACCCACGCAAGGGGTTCCCAGCTAAAAGAACGTCATACCTCCAGAATAAGAAAGTGATTTGGAAGCATCCAACCCCGAGGGCTTAACGAGGTACCGTACCGTATGATGAGAAGTTTCAAGTTTGTGAGGGAGAACAGGGGGACGTGTAGGTGGGTTGGGGTTTTGTTTGACTGGAATTATGAGTATCATATTATTATTATTATTATTATCATATTATTATTATGATACCACAGCTTTTTTGTCGTTAATTGTGATTTAGGATGTAGGGTATTACCACAACACTTATGAGATGGCGATCGAGAGGTAAGGAGAAGGGAGAGAGGCAAGGGAGGGCAGGCGAGTGAAGGAGCACAACGGTGAAAAAGAGTGGGGAAATGTTTGGACTAGTGAGCGAGTAAGAATGTTTCCCGGGAATCACAAAACAAGACCATCGCTATCGCCCTACGAACCCGAATTGTCTCCCCCCGAAGCTCTCGTTCTCTCGATTGTACTAGCAATATCCCCCATCGAAAATAAATACAGCACGACTAGGTATAATACAGTACGAATGAATCCACCTATCCATTCCCATCCTCAGATCCTCTCATTTGACTATCGCGGCTAATCCCAAGGTCCCCCCCAATCAAGAAACCCGAGGGAAGCAATAAAGAAAGGGAAAATCTCCACACTCCGCCACAAAAGCCACAGTACCAAGGGGCCCCGCATCCTTTCCTTCCATCCTTCCCTTTTCTCTCTCATTGCACAGCATCCATCCTTCACTTTGTCTGCCTCCTTGCTTGCTGCATAAGAGGGAGAAGTATCGTATTGGATGTACCATATGTAACGTCTGTGGCTCGCTCCTCTACCGACGCACCGGAACCCCCCTAGAACAGACGAAATCCAATCGTCTCCCTTTTTTCCCTCCCCTAGCCTAACTTAACTCAATCTCACCACCAACCAGGAAGGGGCCTTTTTGTTTTTGTTTTTTCTTCCCTTTCCAATCTACCCTAGTGCATCACCTTCATAACCTACAATTGGAAAGCTAAAACACGCGCTCACTGGATAACCTACACATACACTTTCAACCTACACTTTAGCAAGACAAGGCCTTATGCCAACTTGCACATACCGAGCCTAACCTAACGCTCAAGAGAGAAAGAGCTTGCCTTACCTCACCTCTGACCTACATACCTACCTACCCTCTACAGTACCTCTCTACCGTATCCTTTTATCTCAGATAGCTTTAACAATAAAGCTGAATTGCGCAGCCACGCACCCATCCACCCACCCACCAACATACCTCAATCGACAAATCCCGAGAGGAACGAACGAAAGAGACAAAGAAGAAGAGCACATGTAATCACCAATGGACCCCCCAGCAGACCACACCCTACACATCTCTCGCGAAGACCTAAACTACCTAACAGCAACCCAACGCCGACTCCACCACCGTCACCACAACCACTCATCGACCCCATCCTCCTCCTCAACCACAAACACCGCCAATAGCGGCAGTTCACTGAGCCTAGATCCTCAGGCGCTCGCTGCGCTATCGAACCATTTTGATGCGTTGTTGGCCGCGATTACGAATCGGGTTGAGACGGTACAAAATATCCCTTCTACTTCTGCCTCCCTTTTTTTCTTTTTTTCTCTCGCGCTCCCGTTGGGGATGGGGGCAGAGGAAAGTGAGGGAGACCTTGGGCTAATTTCGTCATCCGTTGGTTGCTTATTATATAGTTGTCCGCACAAACGGTCCGAAGCACGCAGGCGTCTCACCGGCGAGCGGGGGGTGTCGTGGATGCGGCCACAGTCGAGATAGAGACGCTTAGGGATGTGCTTAGGCAGTGCGACGAGCTGCAGAATGAATTCCTGAAGATTCGAAGGATTGGTGAGATTGTCAAAGGGTTTAGGGCTAGGGTTGATGCTCTCGAGAGGAGGGTTGGGAAATGAATTATGATTTTCTGATTACGAGAGGGTTTCTTCTTTGGTAAATGGGGGCTACCTTTCTTGCTTCTGTTGTCTCTTTTGGTTTATATTTTTGCTATTCGATAGATGATGGGGGTGGATATTCCTTTGTAATTGTGGTCTTTTTTTGCCTTTCTTTCCTTCTCTTTTCTCCTCCCTCCCTTCCCTTTGTTCTTTTCTAGGAAAGATATCGAAGCTCGAGGAGGAAGCTTGACTGATCTACGGAGTTGGTGTTCTTTATGTTTTATATATTCCGCTATCTTTACCTCGTTCTTATATCGCAGGGGAAAGCGTGGGCGCCGTTGGTTCTGTATTTACAGTGGTTGGATCCTTTTTTCAACTGTATATCTCTTTTCTCAAAGAGTTTCTTATTTGGCGTTGCTGATCTACCTATCTATATCAATTGCTAACCCTATTCGCGCCTACCTACCGGATTAACAATAAAATTGTCGTGACATCACCCCAAGGCAATGCTAATTTGGATGCTCCCGTATGGTTCCTCCTGGCTGAGACTAATTAACCCTCTAGTACCCAACAAAAGTAGATGTGAAAAAGCATGAGCTGCTGCCTCGGGTTTGTTACTCCCTGGTTCGAGGAGATGCTCGAGGGTTATAAGGTTGGGATGGCCTACGATATCTTCATCGGCGATGCGGCTATCCAGCTTACGAATCTCATCTTTGAGAAAACTATTTAAATCCATCGAGCAATTAATAAGGCTGACAGAATGAGGTAACAAGAGTGGGGACTAACTTGAAGAAATTCAGACAATTTTTTTCTACAGAACTGGCGGTTTCCGCCTCATCGTTGGCAGCAAGGCTGAAGGATTCGAATTGCTCTGCCATATCGACCAAACCTTCGGCAGCGTCAATTTCGGGCATATCAAGATCTTCGTCTCTCTCTCCAATTGGCGATTGGAGAATACTCATCCGCCTAATGGATTTAGCTGCTAAAGGGCTGTTTTGACGAGAAGGTCGGACAGAGGAGTAGCCCTGAAGATCACCCCCAAAGGAACTCGAGGGAAATCCGCCAATTGAGAGTTGCCGGGAATCGCGCCTAGATCCAGGAATGTCCCCTTTTGCCCAGGGTAATGAGTGTTGACTGGATGGGTGATAGCCTTCGCTCCCTACATCCGGGCCTTTTCTCCCGACTTCTGACTCTGGGAGGCCGAGCCCAGTCTCAGAACGCGGTAAGAGCGTATCATCCTCTTCGTAAACCTCAGATCTAGCCCTGACTCTTCTTCCTTCTTCGTCACCGATTTCCTGGCCTTCAATCTCCCTCTTGCGTTTTCCAATCGACCCACCCCCCTTCTGAATTGCCTCTAGAATTGCCTCTCCTGAAAACATGCTTTGTAGGAAGGGATGTCTCAACTCTCCAAACACACTCCATTTGAAAATGAGAGTATGGGCGTTTTGCTTCGCAAGTCTGGAAACTTTGGAAGCTCGAGCCTTTTTTAGAGCCGCTGCCATGTTCTCAAGATAACGCTCAGTCCATAGTGTTACTTCTTTGCTCTTGATTTCCAGTGTGTTATCAATTATTGGCCCCTTGGGTTGGCCACGGCCACGGCCCTTCCCGGTGTTTCCTAGCTCTGCTTCGTCTCCTGCTGGCTGAGGAGGTTCGGGTTGGACATATTCCACTTCCGCTTGGGGAGAACCCCCAGGTTGGGGGGAAGAATTATGGGAAGCCTCCCTCGAGAGAGGGGCATAGGCACCTGGGCCTTGAGAACTGGCAATCTGGGGGGGTGTTAGTGTGTTGGATTAGTAGGAGGTAGAGCACTTACAATCCTACCACGACCTTCCTGATGTTCCACCCCCGCGATTCCGGCGAAATCTAGACTATTTAGCCTGCTACTTCTCTGTCTACTCCTCGCTCTTGGGCCATCCCCGAGATCCGAAGCGTGGTCTGGAATAATTGGGGGTAGCTGAGGAGATGAGGCCTCTTTCATCTGCCCGTATTGATCAAACTCGAATCCTAGGTCATCCAATAGCACAGCGCCGGGGGTCTCGGGGGCGAAATTCTGACCCGCTTCATCCGGTGCACGAATGGTACGAGACGTAGAACTAAAACCAGATGAAGGGTGAAGCGGGTCATTTCTACTACTGCTAGAAAAGAACGATCCGATCATGGCGGAATTGTCATCTACCAGATTCAAACTATCTTGGTAAAGCACTCGAACGTCATCCACCAGGTCGGCATCAAACGCTGGGTCGTTCTCAAGAATTAGAGGCCTTGACCTGGACAAAGACTTTAGTATCGTTCCCTGTTTAAAGAGTTGCTACCCACCTGAGATTCCCGTGAGTCAAATTAATATCGTCAATGATCGCGCGCGCCTGAGCAGAAGTATGAGATCGCCTTATGTTGCTAACCGCCTGATTCGTATCAATCAACATATATCTGCATTGCTCGCCAAAGACCCTACTCTCGCATCTTAGTTAGTTCCCAAAGCTATAAATGCTAGGCTATCCTCATGACTAAAACCCACCGGGCAACACCGCAAAGAAGATTTGATTGAAAGCGCAGTGCTAAGGGTACATCAGGCTCGATGAACGACTGACATGCCTCGGGTATTTGCACAGCCATGATATCTTTGCGGCTGATTTTGCGATGAACATTTTGTGTGCCAACAGTTGCAGCTAGCCTATGGTTGGTGTCAGTGTATCCGCTCGTGGGGGGGTTTTGTGGGTTCTTACCAGACGGTTCCCACTCCGTAAGGACGCGAGACTAGATATTCCGGCGAAAAGAACATTTTGCTTATTTTTGGTGGTTTTGGGGCAAGGAAATGATCAGAGAGAGGGAAATATTAAATGAATATCCCCCAGGTTGCTTATTCTTGGAGGAAAGTAGAGATCAGGGATGGACTGGAGATGAAAGATATAGAGAGACCAGTTTCTTCCCCTCAAGGTCACTGCTGTCCCTGAAGAGGGTGTAATTAGGTGGGCTCCTTGCCCGGTTACCTATCCTCTGCTGGTTGAGACTTATACACACGACATCACTCGAATAAATGCCAAGCCGAGAGTGCTCTGCCAAGACATCAAATCTTGCCCTCGGGTCACTTGCCCCGATATCAATTACAGGCAAAATTCTTCGTGCCCTCACATTATAACCCTAAACTCAGAAAAAAAGGTTCTCACGATACCGGTACCCGTGCGGTGGGCAAACTCCGGCAACCTCTTCTTGAGCACCAACCCCACTATATTTCGCATCAACAATTTTTTTTTCCCCCATGTTCTCAGCGATATCACGACGCATTCGAATTCCAGGATGCCGGTTGACCGCCGCAAATTCAATTCTGATACGACCATTCAATACGAAGGTACGAAATCTGCCCTAATAATTTATTCTACTTTGTTTTAATTGGTGATGCTTTAAGGCTCCACATTTCAATGAGAAATCACTTCAGCAGTCCAGCGAGCAGTCCAGCGGGCAATCCAGTGAGCAATTCAGCGAGCAACCCCACGAGGAATCCGCTGTAACCATGCGGGGGTCGTTGGTTCGACGAACTATGTCAGCCGATCGTGGAACTGGGCGAATCCCATCAGCAGATGTGATAGCATGCATCCAAGAAGGAGAAATGGACGAGATCCTGTTAGGCCATACAAGATACCTTTACCGAAAATTCTTCTTCAACGAATACACGAAATATGTCTGGTTGTATGTTAAGAGACCGGTTGCAAAGCTTTCTTATGTCGCAGAGATCGGGAGTTGCAAGCTTGTTCCTAAGGAATTGGATATGTTGCCCTATTACAATAATCGGAGGATGGAGGCCTTGGAAGAAGCGAAGGCCGCTGGAGGAATAAGGACGATCGACCGCGAAGCCGGAGAGGGCGCTGTTGGTGAGAGTATCGGGGCTCTTCCTAGGATGACTTTCTACGCTGCGGATCTCAAGAACTTTGACATACCGGGTCTCCCGAGGTATGCTTTCTTGATCCGCCACCTCTGGGAGATAACATGGCCTACGCATGGGGTTACCTGCGAGGAGCTGTGGGAAAGGAGGTTCTTACAGTCCCCACCACCTCCGAAATATATCAATGCCCGGGAGCGGATGCTGTCATACCTGCCGCTTTCGAGACAGAAACTGTTGTTTTGATAGATTCGGTATCGTGGTTGCTTGCGGTGGAGACGGGTTGTTTTAAATTTTGTTCTTATATTTCTCGCTGTGCCCGCTGCTAGACCTGCCGTTTGGTATTTAAAAATTTCGGGGCGCATTTGAATATACAACATCCCTGGTGCTTGTATTCAGGCGAGGTCTTCGGACGTGGGGTGTTATAGAATTGTTCAGTTTTCTTCAGTCATACACATCCAGCAGCTGGTAATATAGAGCGAACCCTCCTTAATAGCATGCGGTACCTTGCATGATTGAGTAAATCACTTTACTGTAGGGGGATTTCTTGTTTTAAATACTAGTACTGGGATACTGGTGAGCGGGCTCTATTTATTTGAATCTATTATAGCGGGACAAGAAAGGGCCTCACCACCAGGGGCCAGCATCAAAGGAAAAGCAAGAAAGGACCGCGCCACCGGAGGCCAATATCAAAGAGAACACCAGAAAGGACCCCACCACCGGAAGCCGGGGGGGAACAAAAAAAACATTTAGTCTCGTCTAGAGGCAACGTCTTCGTATAATAATTACTCGGGTGAAGGGGGAAATATTGGGACGTTATGGAATTACTCGAATTAGTAGCCACCTCACTTTTTGATACTCCCTCCAAGGCCCCTGCTACCCTTGTTTGTCCCAATACTTCGCCCCTACCCTTAGTACTATTATTTATGTTTTCCAATAGCCAGTTCATTTAAACGTCTCAACCTTCTAAGCTCAGCTTTAGTCAGTTGCCTCCATTTTTCGAGATCAGAGTCAGTCCAAAGCTGCAGGTTTTCCGATCTGAGCTGAGTTTTCTGTTCAGACTTCTCAACCACTTGTCCGACATAGGCCTTAGTCGCCTCGGTAGCTGAAATGTCATACACTACCATAAAAACTGGAGTAATTCAGAATCTCACTAGGACATTGGAGTTGCCTCTCCTAGTAAGGTCTGTGTCCCAAGTGAGGGCTGAAGGGGAATCTTCTCGTCGTGTTTTGTCCCCCTAATCTAAGGCCGGAAATTCTGGACGTCCTAGCGTCATTCTCAATTATTTCGGTTTTTACGATAGCACTTTGTATGCAAGCTGTAGATACCGATGTGAGCGGAATAGCTCAGAAGACTAGAATGCACTGGCAAACTTACCGATACTAATTAAAGCACCACAGTTCCGGGACCGAAGGTGACCATTGTTTTGGTCCAGCCTTCTATCCTTGCAAAGCCATCGTCAATACTGTGGGAACTCGGATAATTGGACCTCATGCTAGGACGTTGGAGTTGCCTTTGCTGGTAAGGTCGGGCTGGCTCTTTTTTCTTTTTCTTTTGTCTTAAGCATGGGCTGAGGGGTCAGTTTTTTCTGTGCGCTCGCACTGCTATTCAAGAGAGAGAATTTCGGACGTCTTAGTCTCGGGTCCGATTATTCTTGTGGTAGTTTTGCAATGGATGGCCACCTCTTTTTTGATATTAGTTAGCATGTGCCAAACTGATTGATTTGATCTTTACTGTTTTGAGGGCACTCAACCTCTCGCCAGTAGGTATATTCTTAACACCTTTGGACTTTGGAATGAGTTTACTTATGAGTTCTACAGAGCTAAAAATTTAGCATATCTCACCGAACTACGGTTGAGAGTTTTACTTGCTTGTGCAGTGCTGAAGTTACGGGAAGGTAAAGGTGGTAGTGGAGACCATTAATAGTATGGGAACGCAGCTGGCGGGCGAGGTTGAGGGCCATGCTGCTGGTGGTTGTACTTCTTGATATCATATGTGGGGTGTATAGTACAAGTAGGATGTCAGGAGAAACGCGGCCGTCAGAAAGGGGTCCTAGGGCGTAAATACCCCGTTGAGCTAGGCCAATTACGCAGTAGACACTCGGTTCGGGGGTATGTCGAGAATGCAGATACGCAGGGGAAGTATACTTTACTTCATAGTATCATACCTTAGTGGGTACTGGAATACTTAGAATGACGTCAAATGTTAATTCCAGTTCCTACGCGCACTGTGTATGTCTCTTCCCAACATACCTCCCGACGCTGGCATGCCCCAGGAGGCGTTGCCGCAGCAACGGTCCCTACCAACACACCCCTGTGTTTCTCCCCCTCTTCTCCATTAAGCTCTCAGCTGTCCTTCCACTAATTTGCATGATCAACCCTTCGATTTAGTCTCCATCCTCTCCTCCGTTCATACTTCTTGAGGTCTCTCAATTGTGAGGATCCCGAAGCCTAGTTGGTCCATACAGTTCACTTCACTTCTGCATAATGGACGTCCCCTCTTCTTCCCCACGTCGCCTCCCGCCCCGAAACCCCACGCACCAATCGCAACCCGCTTCCTCGCCGTCAAAACATATCAACGAGGCTTTCCCTTTAGCGCCCCCACCGCCCCTTCACACCCGCTCCAATAATGAATCATGGGATCCACAGCCATCCTCTGAGGAGTTTATTACCCCTTCATCCTCCCCGTCAAAGGGGAACACAGCACTAGTAGAGGTGTTTGACAGATCCCTCCAGCTCACACCTAACTCTTCGCCTACAAAACCACAAGCAACGCCCTCCAAGAGGATGCTCCAGGTAATTGACGAGGATGGAAACGGGGGCGGCGCGGGTGTCGGGAGAATGGACGATGAGAGGCCGAGTAGGAAGAATAATAAAGAAAATGCGCCACCTTTCTCCAAAGCAACAGAAGTCTCACAGCGGGCCAACGCAGGCCCGGGATTACAGAGATCGCATGCCCAGAGCAGACGAGCTTATGATCCGTTCAGAGATATGACTATCGACGAGATCGAGAAGCTGTCCAAACCACAAGTTAAGAGGCTGAAAGACGTCGCTCATCTATGTTAGTACCGCCCTAATAATCCCCTAATCCTCCAATCACTTTTCGCATGAATAGGAAATTAATCGCAACCGACGGAGTTAGATTTTTATGACTATTATTACAACCTAGTTACCTATGTTCACACGCGGCGAAAGCGTACAGAGGACTGGAAAGCTCAGCATGAGCATCTCAGTACTGAAGAGCTCAAGCCAGCCTGGTCACGATTCGCCGGACGGGAGCGTGTTGCTCTCCGGAAACGCCGTACAAGACTCCGCAAGGGCGATTTTCAGGTACTGACACAGGTTGGACAGGGTGGCTATGGTCAGGTTTTTCTTGCGGAGCACAAGGAGACCAAGGAAGTATGCGCTTTGAAGGTTATGAGCAAGAAGCTGCTCTTTAAGTTGGACGAGATCAGGCACGTCTTGACTGAGCGGGATATCTTGACAGCTGCCAAAAGTGATTGGCTAGTGAAGTTGCTTTACGCATTCCAGGATGAGGACAGCATCTATCTTGCCATGGTATGTGCACAACTTAGTCCAATAGTTTTATTCGATTTTGACCAAAATTCCAGGAATACGTTCCCGGTGGTGACTTCCGTACCTTATTAAATAACACCGGTGTCTTGCATTTTAACCATGCCCGTTTCTACATTGCTGAGATGTTCGCCTCAGTCAATGCTCTTCACGACTTAGGTTATATTCATCGTGACTTGAAGCCCGAGAATTTTCTTATCGACTCCTCTGGGCATATTAAGTTGACAGATTTTGGACTAAGTGCTGGAAAACTAAGTCCAGACAGAATGGAGAGCATGAAGATGCGGCTCGATCAAGTTAAAGACATGGATATACCGGAGAGGTCAACAATGGAGAGAAGGAGGGCCTATAAGACTCTGAGGGAAACTGACGTTAACTATGTGAGTTTCCGATATCTCTTGCATCAGCCGTGTTTTTTATTCTTCTCCTATTCGAATTGAACTAACATTAGAGATCTTAGGCAAAATCAGTAGTCGGAAGCCCGGATTATATGGCCCCAGAGGTTTTGAGGGGCACGGAAGAGTACGACTTTACTGTCGACTATTGGTCACTTGGCTGCATGCTTTACGAAGCGCTGGCTGGGTATCCGCCCTTTGCGGGGGCGTCGGTACAAGAAACTTGGCACAACCTTAAGCACTGGAAAAAGGTGTTGCATAAACCCGAATATGAGAATCCAAATTATTACCTCTCCAAGCGTACCTGGGACCTCATAATTCAGTAAGTCTCTTAAACCAGGCTTCTGTTCGTGGCACTAACGAGGATTGGGTGCAATAGCCTTGTCGCAGCTCGAGATCAGAGGTTCCAAGACTTCAAGTCTGTTCAGTCACACGGCTACTTTTCGGAAGTGAACTGGAGCGACCTCCGTGCAAAGGAGCCGCCTTTTGTACCCGAACTTGACAGTGATAGGGATGCTGGATACTTTGATGACTTCAGCAATGAAGCCGACATGGCCAAATACAAAGAGGTCCATGAAAAACAAACTGCGCTGGAGACCATGGAGGAGAGGAAAGACTCCATGAGTAAAATCGCATTTGTCGGCTTCACATTCAAGTATAACTTCCTCCAACAGTCGGAGATATTGTATCGGACTAACAGCCGCCAATAGACACAAGAAACCGAACCTTGATAGCCTTGGAGCGTATAATAACAAAGGGGATGGGCAGTTTGGAACAATTTTCTAGACTACGAATGTTGGCGCCTTATCTATATTCTTTTTAATGCTTGCTTAATGGTTATGATGGGTTCGGTGGAGCATTGGAGGCGGATCGGGTTTGATTTACTGACGGGGTTTAGGGGAAGGTTGGGTAATAGATGCTTTTGAGTACTACAGCGCGATACCCTATGCCTTTGCAAGGCGTGCCCAGGTTTACAATAATAATTCATTCCGTGGGCCTATGATAAGTTAGCGTTTTCTGGGCTATTACTGCTGCTATCCTACTGTGATCGTATAGTGATGCTGGGGAGGGGCAGCGAATAGAGGAGACGGCGAATAATAAACTAAACAATCTGGTGGCAAACGCTAAACTTGGTAGGGCTATTCGCCATCCTTCTCGTACTCGAGTATGTTACGGGCTTCTTGAATGGATCTACGATCGGAAATAAGTTTGAATTGATGTCGTCGAAACTTTTGAGTGCATATGGTGTTCCAATGGAGTAAACAAGGGCCCCAGGCGGCCTTGCTAAGGTATTCCCGTAGCCTCAGATCCTACCATGATACATCCCCCAATCGCTCTATTACATCCCCCTACCCAGATACCCGTAGATCTACACCTCCCCTCCAACACATATTTAATCCCAGCGCCATACACGATACACCCAGAATACCAGTACTCCCAGGACCCACCAACCCCCCCGGCTGGATCCTCCAAGTTAATGCGTGGACTTCCCCGGACTGCTGTTGCTGCTAGTTATAGCACTAATGATATACTTCTTTCTATCAATTCCCTCCCACTTTCCGCTACTAGACTATGGTACCGCTTGTTAGAGTCTATGCTGCGGGCGGCGCACGTTTCCGTCCGCGCTGGTGGTATATTTGGGGGTCGGTCGGCGGGCGGGTGGCGCGGTAGACGTACCGCGCGGGTAAGGCCGCTGTTGGGTAGTGCTACTAGGGCGCTGTAAGTATGGCTGACGGGGGATGTGCGGGGATCCTGTGACGCTGGGGTGGGCTTTGAGCCGGGGGAGAAGTTGTTTGAGCCTCGGAGTGCGACGTCGGATGCGGTTGGTGTAGCGGTGGGTAGGGGCTGGTTTCGGGATTAGAGGGGGAGAGGGTTTGGTGGTGGTGGCTGTACCGGAGAGGTTTGTGGTGTTTATTGTCGTAGTGGTTTTTTTTTGGGGGGTTTTTTTGAGGAAATGCGATGACATAGGAGCTACACCATATTAAGATCTATCTACAAGAAGTGAAATGTCTTTTTTGTGTAGCACCGGCGTCCTCTTTATTTTTCTAGTGCTTCGCGGCTACGATCACGACCCATCACTCTGTCTTTCCAGCGAGTCTGTCTTGAGCATCCTTTGCACTCGTGCCTACTGCAACTTCGACCGCTCCCTGGGAATTGAGGTCACCGTCGACAACCTCCTCTGCAGCGGTTTTCTTGCCCTTGTATCCGGTTCCAATCTTCTTTTCCTTCTTCTTCTTGACTTTGACTTCGGGTGGATAAGCCAGTTCCGCAACTTTTTTGAATTCCTCATCCTTCTCGAAGTCTTTTCTAATTGGGTCGAGGAGCCTATTAAGGGCTTTTTCGACTCCCCTCTTTAGATCCATTGGGGATAACTGCGATTCTATTAGCTCATGGTTTGGGCGTGAATCTCATGGGAATAGGCGAACCCTGTCCTCCTGGTAATCCTTCTTAAGCTCCGCGATAGAGGAGTAAGTGACCGGCCCCCCCCACTTCTCATCCCTAGGCACGACAAACTCCCCCTTCCCGTTCTCATTTGCCAACTCGGCAATGGGAAAAAGTACATACTCCACGAACGAGATAACCCCATTTCCCTCCACCTCTCCGGGAGCGCAATGCGACTTCCTTAGTTTATTCCCAACGATCTCCTCACTGTCCAGCAAGTCAATCTTAGAATTCGGATCAGAAGCACTCATCTTCCCCCCCGCCAAGCCAGGGACCATAGGATTCATCAGATGCGCTCTCTCCTTGAACCCAATCTTGGGGAGATTCTCAGCCGCAAGTGTGAATATCTTCCTCTGATCCACGCCGCCGAACTGTGCGTCGACGCCCAAGTGCTCCTCGTCAAGCGCCTGCATGAGGGGGTAAATCAGACCGCTAAGCAAAGGGCTGGCAACCTGCTTGACAACCTCCGCGCCCGCCTTCTTCGCGTCGTGCTCGGTAACAATAGAGCTAAGGCGGAACAAGTCCATGACATACGCGGCCCCCTGCTGGTACGAGGACCCATGGACGAAGCGCAGCTGCTCAATTGGGACGCCGATGGCGCGGAGCACGGACTTTATGAGCAATTCGTAGTACTTCGCCCGGTGCGTCACCAGCTCCAGAGGGGCCTTCAGGTTGTCCAGGAATGCGTGGATGTCTGCTAGTAGAACGGTGACTTCGCACCCTGCGCGTAGGAAGTGAGCAAGCTTCACCATCGGGACAAAGTACCCGCAGTGCGGACGGCCCGTTGGTGCGGTGCCCCAGTAGATCTTTAGAGGGCGGTTCTCGGCTAGTGCGGATTTTATAATGTCTGGCTTTAGAACCTCTTGTAGGTTACTGGTTATTAGGTCGTATTTTTTGTCTGGGGTGAGGTTGGTGGTGGCAGTGGTGGACGCCATTTTGACGGTGGATCTGTTTGCTTGCGCTTGTTCTATGGTGCAGTGGCGTAGGGATTGGTTGTGTGAGAGGAAGGAAAACAGTCAGGGGACGGGAGTCTGTAGAGAAGTAAGATAAGTGAATGGGATGAGATGGGCTGAGCTGAACTGCGTTGGGAGAAAAATCCAAGTTGACCCCGCATGAGTCAGCTTGTCCCTCCCCCCGCATCACGCCCCCTCACTCGAGTATTGCGGTTTGTTCCAGTGTCCCCTGCGCCAAACGAGACGGAGTTTGGCTGTGATACCGAATTGCTGCTTGAGGTTGCGGTGCCCCTACAGTATTGATAGCGCCGAATTTCCCTACCCTGTGCCAAAAAGGCATACTCTGTGAAATCAGCGTGTCTCCTTGAGAGGTAGATTCAACCTCATAGAGGTGTAATCTCTCACATGACTTCGGGTGTTGGTCATCAAATATCGACAGGTTTGCCGGTGCAAAAGTTGTACCGTACCTCACGACTACGTTACTCTCATAATAGGTTTGGTGGCAGTGTTGATGGAAAAGGCTTGTATCATGACTTGACCTGAAATGCCTTTGGTATCTCTCAATTGCCATTGTAGGGAAATTCAGCACTATCAATACTGCGGGGGATATTAGGAGCTAAAGGATATATAGGGATAGTATGGTAACGGGAAATCGAGTCACCATTGATACTTAAAGGAGATTGCCTCTAGAGTGGTTGAAGGTTTTCACTCGGTATGGCATAGGGGAAATGAACTTTCATTGTGTTAGAGGATCTCATCCAATAGCAGGAAGAGCGGGTGGTTTTATGCTATAAAGGAAACTTCACGAACGGCACTGGTGACCCTGTTATCACCTCAGCCAATTCTTATCTAGAGAAACCAAGGGATTAAATCATATCAATTTCTAAGGGTACCGCTCTACGTGAGATTCCAGAACCCACACACCAGGGAAATTTTGATTGTGATAGAATACAGGAAAAAACCGCACCCTTAGTCTAACCACTTCCATTGACTCCTCGCCGAACTTTTAGCTATGGGTGCCGAGCTTAGCTGCTGGTGGCCTTTTTCGCAATTTCGCTCATAACAGGACGTTCCTTCTCCTGCTTCTTTAGGTTCTGATAGTGTCTGCCCAAACCATCAGCTTCTATGCTTACCTATATACGCCTACAGAGTACTCACAATCCAATACGCCCCAACTGGACACTCCCGACACCGGCCAAAAAGAAGTTAACAGCAGCCAACCTGTTCACAGTTAGTGGTTATTTTGTAATTACATCTCGGAGTTGGAGTTGTAGACAGACGGGATGTTCTTCGGGTGGATGATTAGACACCATCTAGTCCAGATGGTGCCTGTGCAGAATAGAGCGACATTCTGGGTGACGGAAAGGGATTCGACGGGACGGTAGAAGTCGCTGGCCCCAGCGATGACGAGACCCCACTGGTTTCGGGTTAGTTCAATTCGGTAGAGGTTCTGGGGCGCGGGTGATACCTTGAGTACAGGAGCCTGTACAGCACGCAGTACATTAGCTGACGAAACTTGCACAACAATAGTGACCGCCAAAGAAAAAGAGACAAAGAGAAAGATACCCAAAAGTGAACAGTTCTCGGATTGAAGGCTGGGTTCAGCACTTTGGCTGCTTGGGCTGGTGCTTGAGCGGCCATGTTGGTCGTGTTTATTGAAGGTTCGGCTTCGTTATGGTTGAAGTTATCAACTCTGTGTTTCGCCCAGTTTGTTCCCCTTGACATGGCGACGGGTCCTTCGGGGGGGGGGGGATCTTGGTCCTGATGACTCAGCGGTGTAAGTTGAGCGGGCGCGCCAAACTCCAATTCAACAGAAATCGTTAATTCCGAACAACCACTGCCGGTACAACACTATGGCTGCACGATTCGCATTCGGAAATTCACTCAAGGAACTGCGTTTCCTCTTCTGTCAGACCGGGGAAGGGAGCGCTGCTGTTAGGTTTGTTTAATCTGCTTTGAAACCGATGAATGAAGGAATGGGAGCTGATGATGATGAGGTGGGGCAGAGCGTTCGTGCAGAAGTCATACCCACTCATGAAGAAGCAGCATCCTCATACGCCGATATTGATTCGTGAGGCCTTGGATACCCCTCCAAGGGTATTCGCGAGGTACGGTATGTATCCCGATTGAATTGAGGGGCGAGAAAGAAGTTAGGATGGAACCCTGACGGGCATGCAGAATTCGGTAAAGAGAAGCAGGAGAGTCTGGCTGGTTCGTTACGCTTCCGTCTACGGTTATAGAGATAAGGGCTAATACGCAATCGCAGGATTATCGGACAAGGAGATCGAAGCCAAAGTTTCGGCGCTTGTCAAGGACACTGCTTAGAGCTAGAGATGGGGAAATAGAGCAGTATTGCGCAAACAATATCAGGCGCGATTTAGGACATCTACGTTCTCACGACTAGCAACACATTATGCTACATGACATGACACTCTGCAGAAAAAACTAACTTTGAACTTCACCAAACCGATACTGCGCCCAGCTCATACTCATCTCCGGCAGTGTCCACAACTGAACTGCTTTATCGTCCCCGGCAGCCCCGGAAGCGATATGGACGGGAAGCAAGTGCTCGAAGGTGGGGTGTGCACTTCTGGCATCGTCCCTACGAAGGAGCTCTGCTAGTTTTATCTTACGTTCCTCGCCCGAGGTGACACTTGTCACTGCCTCTTTTATAGCGTTGTCGAAGGGAACTACGTAGTCCAACAGCCCACCGGACATCCTCGCAGATCGGAAGTCACTGAATCCGTCGTTAGAATTAAGGGGGAAGCCAGAGTAGAGGAGAACACTACCGAAGATTATGTACTGCCATTCCAGATCCGATGATAACTACCCCTTCATCCCGGAGTTTGGAAACAGCCTTTCCGAGAGCATAATGCATATCGGGATCCTCCTGGCCAAACAACGAAACTTGCACCAACGGGACTCCCAGTGGATTATCCTCCGGATTAAACACTACTGCGGTTAGCTACCTATATCACCCATCCTATCCAACCTAGAATTGAAAGGGCGTATACTGCAGGTAAACGGAACAAAAACCCCATGATCAAGCCCCCTCTTCACCCCTTCACTCTCAATCCCGGCCTCCTTCAGGAGTCCCAGAACCTTCTCCGCAAGCTCCTTAGACCCCACATTCGGATACTTATGTTTATAATAATGATCCGGAAAGTTATTATAATCATATATCAGATCCGTGAATTCTGCAGTATTAACCTCAACCTTGCTCCCTGTTGCTGCTGCCGCCGTCTGCCAATGTGCCGAGAAAACCACGATAGCCTTTGGCTTGACCTTTGTAGTGATTTCCTTCCCAATCTCTTGCAATTGGTGGAAGGCTGGATGCTCGACATCGTACATTATGTTCGGCTTTTTCCTCCCCATGGGGAAAGGGAGTTAGCAAGAGTGAATGCGGAATAACGTAACATAGACTTGGAAGGCGGTGACGAACTCCTCCGTGTGAAATAAAGTATACCGGTGTACGCCCGGTAGCAGCAGTAGCGGTGGAAGTAGAGGCAGCCATGGCAACTCTAGCAGCCCAAGATGAAGTAGCTCGAGAAAGCCTTTTTAGTATGCGTTGGGCCAGGTCGGGCTGTGTTGCTATGCCGAGTGTCAACTGGAGTAGTAGAGGTAAAAAACAAAGAGCCGGTGCGAGTGCAGCAAGAGCGAGGGGGCGTTTGGAGTGGAATTGCGAAGTTTGAGGAGGATTTCGGGAGTCTGGGAGGGTTAATGGTGGCTTATATAGATAGGGTGCACCACGGAATCACTATCATGCTCTCGGATGCAAGGGTATTTAGGGCCCGGTAGCACAAACACACTCAGGCAGTATAGTACCGTATTGCTCGAGCAAAGGCTCCTTGTGTTACCGGGCCCGACTTTTGTCTATCGGGTGCTGTACTGAACCAGAATAGGGTAAGAAGAGCAGGTTAACAAAATAGCGAATGCTATTTAATGAGATCTAGTAAGCCCAAACTACACCTGTATGCCTGTCTGGAACGCTATTTCTTGCTTGGGTTTTGCCCCGGCTAGGAGCCCGGCAGCCGATATCGGTAGTGGATTTCCGGGAGATTTTACGGCATTTACTAAGCTTCCCCTGCGCGGGGGGAGGCCGGGTTGGAGTGTAGGTGTCACGTGGTGGATTACCATACCCATTCAGAGTGGGCTGAGTCAGGGATTGACGGGGGTAGGTAGCCCCGCATACCGTACGGAGATAGTGGATTATACAAGTACCGATAGTTGCGGCTTATGAATCTTGGGCGGGAGGTTACTAATTCATAACGGAGCCTGCCGGTGGATGTGGGGTAACGACTTGGGCGAGTTCGTGTGTGTGTTTCAGGATGTCCTACGGGATTCTGGGAAGGCGGTGTTGTAGCCAATGATTGGGGAGGTTGGATTTGGGACGTCTTGGGGAGTTGTAGAGTAGAGTACGATCGTACAGTACCGTCCCTCCCTCTTTTCCCCTCTACGAGTAATTTCGGGCGGTGTATTGGACTGCGCTTTACCGGTAGGCTGAATTATACCTTTCCCGAACAACTGGGACTCGAGAGGCCTGATCCACCGGTACACCCTAATCGGTGACAAGTTGTGGACTGACTTCTATAGTTTCTAAATCTCAAGGACTAGGCCGCTGCGATACCAGAGATGAAATGCTAAACAAAGGAAATTCCATGTCCACTATAGATATTGTACAACCTTCCCCCCCCCAAAAAAAAAGAGACGAAGAACAAGAACCATCATGAACTTCCTTTCTCCTCCAACCCGACTCGTCCAATCTCTAATACAACCGGACGCCAAAATACTAAACAAAAGGAGCCCCCCCCAAAATCACTAAACGCGGGCACCCTGCCCTATCGCAACCACTAATCGTATCCTCAAGCACTAGCGCACTCGCGAACCGCATACCCTCCACAGCGAAAAATTTGGGAACAGTCCAGTCCACAGCGTAAACATCCCATTATCAGCCGGGAGCGCAAGGCGGTTGTTCGGGGACTGGCAGTCAAGGACTTTATAGGGCCCGCTGTCCTGGCCGCACCGGCCGAGGACTCCGCCGAGGCAGGCCTTGAAGGCGGCCGGATTCTGGAATACGCCCGCTCACGGCATCACGTTTGGCCAAGGACCTCTTCCCAAGAGCGCCCCGTAATTCTTCCTCGCTGCTCAATCCCATTCTGAGCGCAGCATCGGCCGGAGCTATGCAGGCCACGGACGCTCCGGCCGAATTCTCCAACGGGAGGGCAAAGCATGACAATGGCGCTACGCAGTCAACTACCTTGCCGTACTTGCCGTCATTACCACAGGTGTGGAAGTCACCGGCTATACAAGCGTGGAGTTGAGAGAGGTTCTTGGGATCGCAAGGAGAACTGGCGATCAGAGCTGCGAACTTCTTGTTCAGGGCGATGGCGAGAGCGGCGTTGCTGTTTGTGGATGAGGGGGGTTGGGCGCCGGGGGGCGCTTGGCTTGCCGGCTGAGAGGTAGTTGGAGTGGCGGGCGTAGTTGGGGTAGCAGAAGTGGTGGGGCCGGCGGGGGCAGTAGGAGCAGCAGCAGGGGGCCGGGCGGATGCAGTTACAGTTACAGTAATAGTGCCAGGTGGGCTGGGATTCCCCTCCCTAGCTGAGCCTGAGGGCCGAGGCGGGGTTAGGCGGGTGAACGTGCGGTTACGGGTGGGAGCCGATGAGTTGGAGGAGACTGGCACAGATGGGACTGGGGCAGATGGGATTGGGGTGGGGGGGGCCGGAGTAGAAGGGGCTGGAGTGGATGGAGCTCGAGTGGAGGGAGCTGAAGTAGAAGGAGCTAGAGTGGAAGGAGTTCGAGTGGAGGAGGGAGGTGTAGTAGAAGGAGTTGGAGCGGATGGGGCCGGAGCCTCCGAGCTCCGCTTCGGCGGATCTGCAGGCAGTTTTTTGAAGCTCCTAGTTTCTGGTGCATTTGTAGCTGAGCTCACGACCGAACTTGATGGCGCCGAAGTTGTCCTAGTGCCCACGGGGAGTCTCAAAGAGGACGAAGGCCCAGCGGCAGGAGCTGAGGGTGGTTGGTCAGCTACGGGGGCCTTTGACTCTGCAATATGACTGAAGGTTCTGGTGGTTGTTGGCTGGTTGATATATAACGGGGGATCCTGACGGGGTTCTCTGATATCTGTCAGAACATGCCCCAAAGAGATGATGGACGAAATGGAAGCACTCACAATACAGGATTACCCTGAAGGGCCCCCGCTATAACTGCATGCAATTGGAATGCGATTAAAGTTGAGATAATAGCAACCCTCATCCTGGAACTGGGAAGAAAAAAAAAGGAAGGGAAAAAGAATAAAGAGAAAATAATAAAGAAAGCAAGGATGTATCCTACAACAGCAAACTATAATAATATTATAAGGGTAGTAGAAAACAAAGAGCGATAACTTTTTAGAAGAATAAGAAATCCGACGATCGTGAAATGTCCAGCAAGACCGACAACGAAATAGCAAAATCCGAGGGAAACCCCAGTAGATATATATATGTATAAATCCCAATGAACAATCCCAGTCTATTCTCTCTACGAGCTAGAGCCACCCATTCCGCAACAGCGGCATCGTCACCTCCACCCCAGCCCTTTCCCTGTTTACAATATTTCCAATCGTCACTGGCGAACTCCCCCCAGCCGTTGAAACTCTTCCTACCCCCCCTCCCCCCGCGCGTGGCGTTCAATAATAGTTAATCGCCAAGAAGGTATCCGATTGGTCGGGTTAATGTGGTTTAACCGCGCAGCTCGCTGAAACGAGAACCTCAACAGCGTTACACCTATTTTTGCCCTTTATCCCAAAACAGGGGGGGGAATTGCAAATTAATTTTCGTCCAAACGGGATAA
>Ga0307510_10001740_pt1 | contig 24241 bp, 33 predicted proteins | sample 12_EM_MG_FD_207224 | JGI IMG/M metagenome (GOLD analysis project Ga0307510, IMG submission 207224) | Populus trichocarpa ectomycorrhiza microbial communities from riparian zone in the Pacific Northwest, United States - 12_EM | ecosystem: Host-associated > Plants > Roots > Unclassified | place... | reverse complement strand
CTGTATTCACCATACAATGTTTACCAGGCAGCGGCAAACCTTGGAAGGACTTCCAAGATAAGCGACAGTGTTGGATACCCTTACATAAGCTACCTACCCCGCCTACTTTTGTAACTTTTGCTGATGACTTCCTACGAGATAAACCTTGCGGCTCCCTACTTGTCGTGGGACGTGTTTGGACATGAATTGAACGGTGACTTGATCAGTCCTCAATAGCGGCCTAAGAACTCATTTCCTAGACTTTTCTCGGCTCGAACGACAGAGTATCAGAATGCCCAGGCCCTTATGGAACCCCGCGTTTGACACCCCGACACCATCCAGTACTCCAAGCCTGCTCCGGTGTTTTCCCCGACATCAACCCGCGCTTTGCGATGTCTAATTCGGTGGCACCGTCGGTACCGCAGGGTTTCATAATGAACGACGTGGGCCTTTCCGGAAGCACTTCGAGGGGATGAAAATATGTCCCCACCCCAGCACCCCCGTCTTGGTTTCACATTCACCCCCACCACACACCCCACAGGGATGCCAAAATAAGAACAAGATTGCGCCGCTGGACTCTGGAATTTCGCCGTTGGAGTTCAATTTCTTTCGAGAAGGAGCCGTCATAGTAATTGTGATCCGGGGGACATCGTTGGCAAATCCGTCACCCTGGGAGGTTTTCCTCTGCCCCTCTGCCGAGTCTCTATCCGCCCGCGCTTTGCGGTAGTCATGGTGTGTTGAGCGTCTGGGGAGCCTGTGGAATGGCACTCATGGGTGCCCGCGATGTCATCTCGAACATTGTCGCAGCATTCATCCCGGATCCCGCTTGTTGTTTTGTGTTTACTAGTACTTCTTGCTGCGCCTGCTCCTCCCACACCCCTTACTGTCGAGCTGCTGTAATACTGATAAATGTCCTTGTATATGCGCTGAAAACCATTCAGAATGGGCCCTCCCTTCATCGTCAAGTCCACAGGTCCTTCTGCAAGACTGCCAACACTTTCTCATCGCCCCTCCTTATTTTATCTCCCCCGGACACGGTTCCTGTCGCGCTACAAAGATCGCAATCACCGACATGTGGAGCTGATTCAGGCATTCTATCATGTGAGGCCCACGACTCGAGTTAGATTGTGTCAAACTGCAAGCACATTTTGCTAAGCTGTCAGGGTCCTACGTTGAACTGTGAAAGTTGTACATTGTCGGGTTGCCGCTTTGACTCACCGATACGTACCTCTCATTTGTGATAACAGGCTTTGGGACCCCGTGTGATTGCATAGCTGAATGGTGGCAAGCCCCTCTTTCGCTGGTATCTGGTATCCTTTCTCATACGCCCCCCCCAAATGACGGGAAATTCCTGTTCAAGCATCAGCTTAAGCAGAAGTAGACTCACGACTCACGAGTTTGCGAGGGACATTATCGCCGCCGGATTCAGTCTCGAAAAGATGTTCATTTTCAGGGATCACGACCTCATCGGCGGCGAGTTTTACCAGAACGTCGAAAATCTCCCGTTGGATCACCCTCAGCCATGCGAAGGCGACGTTTGGTTTCAACGACTCATACGTTCCTCCCCCCCACCGCTTGCCTTCGGTGTCTTTTTTTCCCCTTTTGTCATGACCCATTCTCGCGAGGATGTCCTTTGTTTTCCCATTGTGAGGTACCAGTACGGTGATGAAACAACGGGTCCGAGAACTCTGGATGAAGGGGGTAAAGAAATAAGTGTTGGCGAGCAAAAATATTTCGGGCATGGACGATAAGAATGAGGATCTAGTGCTGTACCTGTCAGAGTGCTGTTTAGGTGGCGACCAGACCTTGTGCACAGAAGTCTAACTGCCAATTCTAGATGCGGAAGCAGTACTGTACCTTAGCCAGGTCCCGCCATGGTCATGCAACTGACATGTTCCTCCCCTTAGCTAAGTGACCAGCTTGCGCTATACGTAAGGCGGTGTTTTGGCGTGCTCAGAGAACTGCACCCTGACAACGCCAACGCCGCCATCGTCCTCTCGCGCTTCTTCCTTGTTCATACTGGCTGACGGAGATCACTTCGACTTCATCTTCAAGGTGATTACCTTGTCCTCCCATTTTCGTTTACTTTATCTTCCCTTTCTTCACCGCTTCATTCTTGAGACGCCACTCTCTGATTCGCATCTTGCCCGCCAAGTTAGATTGCCCTAGATGGCGACCCGGGTGTCGGAAAGTCGTCAGTCTCCCTCCGTCGTTGGTTCGCTTTCAGACGGCCGCTGATGTCTTACTCGTCCGCCCCTTGCTGACCACATAGAAACTGTACGTACGCAATTCAGTGGGGCAGTAATACGCGCTCATCTCCTGCCACTGTGCTCTCGCGCTTTATGCACAATAGGTTCAATATCGAAAGCAAGTCGACGATTGGTGTTGAGTTCGGCACCCGTACAATCACAGTTGACAATAAGAGGATAAAAGCGCAGATATGGGATACCGGTACGCACGACCTTGCTTCGCCCTCCCCACTCCCGCTTCTCACTTGTTCGTTCTCAGCGGGACGAGAGCGATACCGTGCCATCACTGCAGCGTGCGTCCCTTTTCTACCCTTTTTTGGACGCCTTCGTTGTGGGGGTCTCGCAAGCGCAGAAAGTACATATCAGGGTTAATCGTACTTCTCAGGTACTATCGCGGAGCTGTTGGCGTGCTTTTGGTATTCGACGTCACGAGGCATTCATCCTTCAGCAACATCAAGACGTTAGTTGAAGAGCTGCGCGAGTACGCGGACCCGAACATCGTCATCACACTCATTGGAAACAAGACGGATCTTAACTGGCTCCGTGTCGTCTCTACCGAAGTGGCCGAATCCTTTGCCAGTGCGTTTTCACCCCTTCTCTGACTTTTTCGCCATGAACCCGAAACAGCCCCGCTGAGAATGTGCACCTGTTACTCTTTTTTTAGGGGAAAATGGGATGATGTACATGGAAACGTCTGCATCCAGCGCGTTCAACGTCGAGGCTGCATTCGAGAAAGTTCTCACGGAGGTATATCACATAGTGACGAACAAGCGCACCGAACCAAGCCCCAGTTCTTCGAAACAACCTCGGCAGATGATTGACCAGCACTTTTTCGATATCTAGTGTGCAACTTTCATCTCTCTAGTGGGATGCGTCTTGCATTGTTCCCCCTCCTTTTTTAATATCTGGCTTGTAAATGTGGCTAGGCATGCCTATTTTCAACATTTACTTGTCTACACCTCGAACGTGGAACACGAAACTTACATCCGGGCACTTGGAGTGGTCGCCCGACAACACCTGCATTCCGTGCGCATTGTGATCTATCGGAAGGCACTGTGTTCTACCACGTGCGGCTGGCTGGACTGTAGGGTAGGCATGCAGCAACTTTGGCTGATATAACAGTGGCATATCCATATCACATCATCATCACCCTTTTTCATTGTTTCTCGCCAATGGCCGCACTACGGTTTACCTTCCCAGGGGTGGTGGGTCCAAAATATGACCGATCCCTCTGAGCTTGCAAACGTCGACTCCCTCAGTCCGTCGCTTTGGCAATGCAACAACTAAACCCTCCATTCCGTCAGAAAGCTTATATCCTCCCTACGACATCATTTCTTACATCCATTGTACGATTTCAGTACAGATAGTGGATAATTAACATGCTGCACCCAATATAAACAATCCATTACTCGCATGGTTCATCACCGAAATTGAGAATTATTTAATGGTAAGCACGAGATGTAGTGAATGAGAGTGTGGACTTTCATAAAATGCATGGAAACCAGCTTTAAGGGCCACCAATATCACATACGACGCCTAAACGGACATCTGTAACGCCCGCCTAGCTCAATCGGATAGAGCGTCAGACTCTTACAGTGGGCGGTGCTGTGATCTGAAGGCTGCGAGTTCGACCCTCGCGGTGGGCTAGAATTTTTGTTTGTTTGGCCTACAGTTAGGGCTCTGCGCAAGAACAGAGTGGTGGGCGTGGCTTCCAAGTCGATCGGCGCGGCGCGAGTCAGCACGTGCCGTCGATGAGGATTCTGGTGAGATCACGTGATGTACGGCAGATATGATAAGATAAGGAACCCATCAATTGATCTCGCGCGTCGCGCGAAAAAACCGAGTCACTCATCGACGACGAGCCATTTACGCACCTGTGTCGCCCCATCGGGCCCCCATCCCCAAGTTTGATGTAAATGGAAGAAACAACGGGTCACGATAGCCTTGCGGAAAAGTTGGCAGATTCCCTTGCACTCGGGTGAGTCAAGTCTCCACCGCCGGTCGTCGCCCTCCCATCGCCCCCCACATTCTCACCGCAGGAGTCCCGCCGCGGCACCCTCAATCAAGCCCGCAGACCCATCTGGTGCCCATGAACAGATCGTGACGCCGTGGGACGTTCAAGGCTCCGTCTCGAGCGACGGACAACAGCTGGCCATCGACTATGACAAGCTGATAGATCAATTCGGCACGCGGCGGGTCGACGCCGCGCTACTGGAACGCTTCGAACGTCTCACGGGGCACAGACCACACGTTCTCCTGCGTCGAGGGACGTTTTTCTCTCACAGGTGCGCGTTGCTGCTGGATGTCGGCAATTCGGCTTCCTGATATCTCGTTGCTTCTGACGCGCAGAGACTTCAATGCAATATTGGATCGCTATGAACAGGGGAAACCGTTCTTTCTGTATACCGGTAGAGGCCCCAGTAGCGATAGCATGCATCTAGGGCATATGATACCCTTCGTCTTCACCAAGTGGGTCATACCCTTCGGCAATTCCCACGAACGGAGACATTTATTGCGGCCCTGAAAGGTGGTTACAGGAAGTGTTTGACGTCCCCTTGGTCATCCAGCTCACAGGTAGCAAGAACCCCTCTTTCGCTGATATCCTTCCTCATACCTCCGCTCAGATGACGAAAAATTCCTGTTCAAGCATCAACTCAAACCGGAGCAGACTCACGAGTTTGCGTTGAAAAATGCGAGGGATATCATCGCCGTCGGGTTCAAGCTCGAAAAGACGTTCATTTTCAGCGATTACGACTTTATGGGCGGCGAGTTCTACAAGAACGTGTCGAAAGTCTCTCGCCAGATCACCCTTAGCCAGGCAAAGGCGACGTTTGGTTTCAACGACTCGTACGTTCCTCTCCATTGCCCCATGCCTTTTCTGTCTCCCCCCCCCCCCCCCTTTCTTTTTTCGTGACTTATCCTCGCGAGGATGTTCTTTGTTTGCCCAGTGACAACATCGGCAAGATACATTTTGGCGCCATCCAGTCTGCGCCGTCCTTTTCCAACTCCTTCCCGCAGATCTTTGGCACCAAGTCCGACATTCCTTGCCTCATCCCATGTGCGATCGACCAGGATCCCTATTTCCGCCTGACGCGTGACGTCGCGCACAAGTTACGATATCCGAAGCCGGCCCTGCTGCACGCCAAGTTCTTCCCCGCGTTGCAGGGTCCGCAGACAAAGATGAGCGCGTCTGACGTCAACTCGAGCATATACATGAGCGATACCCCGAATCAGATCAAGAATAAGGTCAACCGCCATGGGTTCAGCGGTGGTCGCGAGACGGAGGAAGAGCACAGACGGCTTGGCGGGAATACGGACGTTGACGTCAGCTACCAATACCTGGGCTTCTTCCTTGAGGACGATGACGAGTTGGCACAAATTGGGGAGGTGAGTATTTGGAATCGGTGATAGGCAAGAAGTTAGATTGAGACACTTTTATCAGGACTACCGCGCAGGCCGTCTGCTTACCGGACAGCTCAAAGCGCGTTGCATCAAGGTGCTACAAGAGTTCACGGGATCATTCCAGGAGGTATACCGCAGCTCTGCTACGTGTACAAATGCCACGATCTGATGATATATAATTTGGTGTTACAGCGTAGGAAAACGATCACCGACGAAGAAATCAGGGCATTTATGGACGCGAATAGGAAAATAGTTCCAACATTAGAAAAGTGAATCCTGCTTAACCATTGTATCGAGAATGCATCTACTGCAGTTGTACAACGTTGAAGGAGAGTACACAAAGTTGATCACAGCATACAGTAATATATTATGGTTCTACTCCCCAAGCAAACAATCCTGGGCCAGGGAGACGCCAGCCATCCATGGCAGCGAGTGCGGCTGAGCCCCAGTCGAAGGATATGGGGTCGATGCCGGGCGGGCAGTCGACAAAACTGATGAGGTTTTCGTTTTGTTCCCTGATGAAGCCAGTTGCTATCGAATTTTTGATCAACACGCGGAGCGGATCGAAGAACCCGAGCACGTTGACGAGGACGACGGCTGGTTGTGGTATGGCGAGGCGAGGAGGTATGAAGGGACTATCAGTCAGATGATGCGTGTCGAAGAGTTACGCAAAAATCATTTACGTTTTTTGTGGATCCCGAGTTGTGTCCAGGTTGTCACTTCCATGATCTGTACGACTGTGTTTTAGGAAACGGTGGTCTCCAAGTTAGATTGATTCTCACCTCCTCGAAAGTGCCATATCCACCCGGAAGACCAATGAACCCACGAACTCGGCGCGCCATCTCCACTTTGCGCTCGTGCATGGAATCCACGATGATCTACGCCAACAAGCGAACCAAAAAAGGAAGAAAATCTTCAGTCGAATCAAAAGATGCGAAGCGAGGAAGTAGCCGACTCAACAGATTCGACCTTGATCATTGATAAGATCGCGCCAGTTCATGAAGAAGTCCAGAAAACGTCATTCGCTCGTAACATACATACCCTAATCGGTCGGGGGAAATGTGACTTTACCTTTTCACGACCCTTTTCTTTGAGCTGGATTGGGCTCATAGAGCCGCACGTGCGCTCTCCCTCGCCGCCCGCGCGAAGCATCGCGGCGGGAACGACGGCAGTGACAGATCCACCGTGTTGCAGGACCGAGCCCGAAATGATGCCCATCATGCCTCTCGAACCACCGCCATACACGAGCGGGCGGGAATCAAAGGCGAGGGCACGACCCAAAGCTGTGGAAGCGGAAGGGAGAAAAAATGGAGGAAGAGGGGAGGGGGAGTCAGTTGAGATAAGCTGGAGTGCGAGAGGAGGAACGGTATCTAACAGGTCGCTGCGTGCCGGAACGCGGGCACGGTGCCGGGATTAGCCCCGCAATAGACGGCCACCGCGCGTGGGAGCTCATCGAGGGTAGAGATGACAGCGGCAGCAGCGCTGGTATTGGAGAGAGGGATGGAGATAGTGCTGGTCTGGAGTGGGGCGGTACGAAGGCGCAAGGGTCTGTGGGGAATCGATCTCAGAAACATCTTAATTACTTGGAGGCTTGCAGCCAAGTACTGCTGGCTCGACTTATATACGGGTGGTCTCACTAGTGAGTGTAAAGGCAAAAAACGCCTACTACGTGGCGCGGCCGCGGCCGACTACCAAGAGTCTGACCCAGTCATCCCCCGCTCAAGTGACTGGGGATTCTAACTGCCGGCCACAAACATAGCTGTACTGTGCATACAGACCTTCACCGTGTCATTTTCCCAGCCATCGCGAAACTCAAGGTGAAACTATTTGGAGTCCATAAAGCTGGCGTCCGCCAGACGCTGGCTTGCAGCTCTGTGCATGACTTACTCATATTGGCATAGGTGGTCCACACGATTAGATTACTCAACATGGCAATTACTCTATCCCTAAACTCCCGTATCGGAATGCGACATAGTAAAAGCAGGGGCCTATTCTTAGTTAGAGAGTAACCTCAAACGTGACCTCAGTGTTGAAGTCCGATACCCGCGGATTGCCCTTTGACCCCACCTGCCGTAACATAGTAACGTAGAGAATGTAGAAGTCCCACCTATGTGGCGTCCCGTTGATAGAGGCAGTCGAGAGGGGTAAGAGTGGGGCGTCTATGTATGTCACACGGGAGAACTCACGTTCAAAATGTTTGAGTGAGGGAAATAAACGTCACCAACATGTTCCTCATGAATTCCTGTAAAATCGCAAAGCCTTTTCTCTTTTCTTTTCTGCCGCCGCCATTGAGCTACGAAGAGAATTCTGTCGCGCCGCGAGTTCGAGGCAACTGAGCAGCAGCGTAATCAACGCATTCACTTGTCCCCGAACGATCGGTATTACGGAACTGCCCCGAATGGCCATCAACCGTGGTCAACGTGTGGCGCCGTCAGCTGACATAGTTGGGTATGCAGGTGAGCGAGTAGTTGGGTTTTGCGTCTTAAAGTGGGGAAGATGATGCATGAAGGAGTCCAGGCCGTCCAGGGTTATCAGAACGTAATCGAGCCTCGGAGATTTATTTATTATATATTAATTAAAACAGATGCTCATGTGTGGGACGAGAACCTTTTCTAACGAAGACCAGCGCTGATTTGGATATCGACTGCATGGGATTATGGTACAGTACTGTGAAAAACGTGGATTAGTATGCACGCAGTATGTCACGGTGATAGAGGCCAGATGGCCAGCGATTGCGTCGACGCGTAAAAACTAAAACAGAGCTGTCGTCGTTGACTCGTTGGCGGAAGCAACTGAAGCATACGTGCGTCGGACATTTGAAAAAAAAAGGGGGGGTCATAGGCAAACTGTGACAGTCCCGAACTACTTCCGTGGTTATGAGGCAACCCGGTAATCGCCTTTGTAGTCTTTTATTTTTCACCTTTCATCGAATTTCATCAATTGACGCCAAGCCCGAGGGGCTTTGTGGCTGGGCTGGTGAACCTTCCGGAGGCAGATGAATAGGAAAATGGCACGTCAGCGTCAGCAGGTTAGGAAAGTCGATGATCAAGAGGGTTATAAATCCCCATCACGATCCTGCCAACGCTCTATTTCTCATTGGGGCTAATGCAGATGTGGGTGGCCACGACGTGTCTTTCCTTCTTTTGGTCCTTTCATTTTGGCTCCATCGGTCCATCACTGTCACCGCCCATGACAGGCGAACTCTGAGCAGCCTCCCGAGTCGGATTCTCCTCGCCTTCCATCCCTGCCTCCGCCTCCATCTCCAACCTGTCCTTAAAGTAGTCCCACCTCGGCATGATGTGCCGGCTTAGCTGGAGGATTGGCATCCACGTACCCCGCGAGACGTGCAGCAAACCGATTATGGTGATCTCGTCCGGGTGAATCCCGTCATCGTCACCTAGCTTCCAGCGCTCGTTGAACGTGTCCGGATCGCGCTCGCCCTCCTGTCGCACGCAGCAATCCCGTCACATGTGAGCAAAACGCCTCCCCCAGAAAATAAGATAACAAAGCTGTCGACCGGAGTCGATATTTTTTTGACTCACCAGATATAGACGATGGAGTCCCCGGGCGACGCGTTCGACCACGCGGAACATCGGGACAGGCGCGTGTGCCCCGAGCTTCCGGTCCATTATCCTAAACTCGTAGTGGAACGCTTTATATCCAGGCCACTACGCGATATGGGAAAAAACGAAAAGCAAAAGGATGGCAAAAACCCCGAAGGAAGGATTAACGGACTGTCACTGGCTGCCCGCGCCTCAAAAGAGGGGAAAAGGAAGCGGGTGGGAAAAAAAAAACGGTGGACACACACCTGTACCCTCATTCGCAGGTTCTGGTTGTTCCTTCTGAGCACCTCGGGCGCGAGCGCCATCTCATCGCGCAGCAGTCCGCGCACCTCGCCGCATTGCGCAACCGCGTACGGCACGCCCAGCGTGCCGTCGTGATGTGTGAAGTAGATGGGGCAGATGACGCCCGTGATCTCGGTGACGCCGAACGACGTCGGCTGCGGTACGATGGTGCCACGATACAGGTCGACCATGTGGTCGAAAGCCTCTTCGCAGGTGCGATGCGGATGAGCGTCATCTGGGTGGTGCTTGACCAGGCCAGGCCGGGGCGCCAAAGACCGAGGTGGTGACGGTGGTGGTCTGTTGCAATCGTGATGTTCGAATAGACGCCTTTGTCGTTGGTGATGGAGCTGGTCCTGGAATTGGTGCAGCATCTGCGCCGTTTTCGAGCATACGACGAACCACCCGGCGTCCCGCGCAACGAGCGATGCGTCCCATTTTCTCTCGAGGTACTTTGTGAAAAGGTATATGTATTTTTGTGCGTATTGAGGCGTAAGCGTATGCGATATGTATCCATCCACCAAGAGGTCCATCTGCTCCAGTGTTGGTGAGCAAGGTTCGGTCAGTGGCACTGCCGACGGCCAGAAGTCAAGCTCTGTGAGCGAGGGGTGCAGCTCGGGGTTCGCCATAAGTGTCAACATCGTAATCTGCTGTTAATGTTAGTGGCTTAAAAACGGGCCTGTGAAGGAGGGACTGGGGAAAAAGGAGCGGTGGCCCCATTAAAAACAGAGATTATACTGCCAGATGGTGTTACTACTGTGGAACCACACATATCGTCCACAATCCACAATCACTTCAGGGATGCGCGGTTGCAAATCTAGATCGGGCAAACCCCAACCCTAGCTTGTCGAGAATGTGGCCGAGCCACGCGGTCGTCGTCCATCGCTTGCGCTATTGAAAGAGGTGGTAGGCGAGAGGAAAGCATGACCAGCAAGGGTATTATTAGTTTATTCGCATGTAGACAAGGGGGTAAGAGTAGAAAGACAGGACTAGGTAAGGACAAAAGAGTAAGATGCGACACAATCGAACCCAGAGTCCCAAAATCCTCAGACACCCGCCACAATCCTGGGGAAAAAATGTGGCGCGTCAGGGACCGGACACAATTCGCAAACAACTTAGAATAAGGGACGTACTCCTCGGCCTTGTTGAGTGCCTGGACCATACCGACAACCTCCTTCCGACGAGTGACGACGAGCTCACTTTCCTTGAGTAGATCCTCGAGTACGTCGGGCTTGTATAGCTCCTGTAGGAGTTCGCGCTGAAGGTTCTCTTTCGAGTGGTTCACGAGCGTCAACGTGATCGCTTTGGGCACCATGTCTATCATTTCGCGTTTCACGATGTTAAAGTAAGAATGGATGAGCAGCTCTACAAACGATTGGGTGGGTCAGCTACGCGCGGCGATGGAAAGAAATTTTACAAGTGGACGCACTGATGACCTCGGTTTCGAGTGTTTCGCGCTCGTTCAGCGCAGTCTGCGGACGAATGACCGGGGGTGGCTACATTTACGGAGGGATAATCAGTTAATGTCATGAGCCAAGATAAATGAAAAGTCTGAATACCGCTTCCATGACCTGCGTGCCCTTCTTCGCCTTCTGTTGTTGGCTCTTGGCAGAGCTGAAGAAACTACCAAAGAAACTCGGCTCTTCCTTCTTGATATCAACCTCAAGATCCTTGTTGTTATTCATCTGCGCGGCGGTCAACTTCCCGCCTTTAGTAGGCTCGGGTGTTGCGGGTTTGTTCGCATTCAGGCGGTCTGTCACGATCGCCATAGCCTTCAAAGAATGGTTTGTAAAAGGGGCAAAAAGTGTGTCTGAGGCGCACCTTGTGACCGTTGAGGAAATCTGGATGTGTCGTGTTGACATAGCAAGCCTGCATTGCGACCATATCGGATACAAGTTTCGTTGTTGGCGCCATCGAGTTCTTGAAGAAATTGACGACGACACTGTTGAAGCGCTCGCGCAACGCTGGATACCGACGGAATGCTTGCTGATGTCACATAAAAGACACATTTAGGGGACGGAAGATACACTATGGTCAAAGCACGTACGATCTTCGTGAGGAGTTGGCCAAGAATGCGGATAAGCTCATCGTAGACGAGCTGGCAGCATTTAAGCCCAGGTTCTTCGAGTCGCTTGATCTGCTGCTTCACAATGACTTCAAAGGCAGCAGTCCCGACGAAGAGGGCAGGAGTTGAACCCTAGTGAACTCTGTGAGTACGTGTGAGGTAAATGCAAGCTTCCTCACAAACCGAAGAGTTGTATAAGATCGTCCGGATGTCGCCGTCTTTAACTTGGTCAAACGGATCGATGCTCTTGACGCCATTATTAAATAGTTCATGGAATACGAACGAAATGCGAGCGCCACCAGAGAGCTCGTTAAGCGATAAGTCATTCGTGTTACCGTCGATCACTGTGCGGAATTCGTTCGTGAACTCGGTGATGATGCTAAGGACGATGCTCGACGAGTTCCCGTCACCAAGCGGTCCACCGAGCGATTGTAATTCTGCGCTGTATTTTTGTAACTGTGAGGTGATGCGCGCTTTGATGTCGGGAAGTGTCGCTCGGATGTGGTGCATCAGGATCTATAAAACGCATAAGCGTTGACACCTAGCCAGCAGGATGAAGACATGGTACATACCATATTGAGTTTGCGTGCGAGGAAGGGTGTGCCGCAGTACTGCGACTTTCCTTGGTATGCAGGATGGCTCTCAAAGAATTGACGCTCAGCATCAAGCGCCTGTTGGATTGGCTTCGACGTGTCGATGTCGCGCTGACCACGATTGACAACAGGAACGTAGCCCAGACGTAGAGGAATGACGCGACCAGCCAGAATGTCAACGACATCAGTGCCAGCATCCCTGTTTTTTTCTCGGAATCAGCGTCATCCAAGGTAGCATATCACACGCGGCACTCACATGAGATCAACCTTGGTAAGAACACCGATTGTCCGGGTTCCCTCTGGATCGACTTCACGGGCCATCTTGAGACCGTCTGAATTTGCCAAGTCGGTGTTGGCTGGAGTGACTGCGAGAACGATGCACGCAGGCTTGGAGATGTATTTGAAGAGCATATCACGGATTTGCTTTTCGATATCTTTGGGTTGGTCACCGACGGGAACTTTGGTTAAGCCCGGCAGGTCAACGAGGGTTAGGGTGAGGACGTTGGGCGAAAAGATGCGCAGATTGATGGGCATTGGCGAGATGCCGGCGTTGCGGCCTGTCTTGGCCTCAGTGTCGCGGACGATCTCGGCGCGAATCTTGTTAAAGTCATAGAATTTCTCGTTAGGGAGGTGGAGGAATTCACCCCATTCGTTGTCGTTGATCCGTGGGTCTGCGTTGGGGCCGGCAGCTAGGCTATCTATTAGGGCTGAGGGGAATTTGAGTTAGGGAGGTGGCCCACCTGGGACACCATTCGGCATTGGTGCCGTTGCAGGTCGATGTATGAGTTGTAAAACCTAGATCTTGAATGAGAAATGGCCGTAAAAGCCTCCTGGACGACATACCAGTGGTCGGCGAGTGACAATGCCAGAGCCTCGTGGCAAGAAATCTCGGCCGACGATATTCTAACGGACACGTATTGGCAACCCCTCATGGAAGATATTATCACGACGTACCTCGAGAACAGAACTCTTCCCACTACTCTGACTGCCCAGCACGCAAATCTGCGGGAGGTCTATTTGCGCAGCGCTCGAGCCGACAGCACTGAAGACATCTTGTAATTTGTTTATAGTTGCAACGATCTCTGTGCCAAAACCGGTCGACATATTCGAGGGAGGTGTCTATGGATGGGACAAATTGGCAAGGGGAAAGAGAAGGGGAAGAGAAGGCACGGACACGAGCACGAGTATGAAGCAGAGCAGGATGTGTTCCGACTTTGCGAGGCGACCGGCCGGTGGTGACAGAAATGGCAACCATAGCTTTTTATAGATTACAGCCACAGACTTTCGGCCGGCGGTACCACAACGAGTCCGTGACTTGGTGCGTACTCGGTTCGCATATGAATTGGTCACATTCACTTGCACACTACTTGCACTCAACATTGTCATGGCAATTTCGATGTGGTGGTATTTCTCCCAGTTGACCCACAGGCCCTCATGGCCTTTCTCCGCGGGGTATCTCTCGGTCGGTGATGGGTACATTTGGACCTTCCATTACCTGGTTCGATGCGCCACCTTACCGTGGCGTCAAGAATTAAGCTAAGCCGTGACTAGACTGGTCTTGTTCAGTATAAATACGTTACTGCAACATACTCGGCTCTTGGCTGGAAACCTGGAGGCCATGCGTCTTTTGCTCCTCTCTACCGCACTGTTCTTAACCTCCACCTTTGGGTCCCCCCAGCCCCCTCCTCAGCTCTTCGACCCTCTCATCTCCCAAAAACTCCTCGCTACTGCAAATCTTACACCAGGAATCCCCACTTCATACCCGCAGTACACCACGCGTGATACTGGGGCGTGGGTCCTCTTCGGCGCAGACACGTGGACGTCCGGCTTCCTTCCCGCGACGTTCTACGCCCTCGCGGAGCGCGCCACGCTATGCCCATATTCCATAAAAGGCACAACCCGTGACCGATGGCTCGAGATTGCCCGCACGTCCGCAGCAGGTGAGATCCCGCTCGAGACACGCACGAGCGTCGGGCATGACGTCGGGTTTCTGAGCTTCCCGTTTGTCGACGAGCTTGCATTGTACGTGACACCCACTCTCTATCCTGACATTGCGCCTCCCTCTCTTTACCTTATTCACGTCTATTTTGATCACCCAGCAACCCGCGTAATGAAACCGCACGGGATGCCGTCAAGAAGTTCGCTGCGGCGCTGGCGGCGCGCTTTGACCCCGCCGTTGGCTGTACGCGCAGCTGGGATAAGGGAGATCCGAGCGATTTTCAGGTTATCCTCGACAACATGATGACCCTCGAGGTACTTTTCAACGCCGTAGATCTAACGGGCAACGACACGCTGCGCCAGATGGCCATCTCGCATGCTGACAAGACTATGATAAACCATGTCCGCGCGGACGGTGCGCCTCCCTTCATGAAACGTATCGCCCTGTATCCTGCCCTCATGACTACGCTTGCGAAGGGTCGTCATTTCATGTCGTAGAATACAACACCGCGACTGGCGCCGTCATCGCACAGTACACGGTGCAGGGCTACTCCAACTCGAGCACTTGGAGTCGCGGTCAAGCATGGGGCATCTATGGCTTCGCCAATAGTATGTGATGGAATAGTCTCTCATTTATTTACGTTTCCCTCCTCATCACGAACCTCTCATCGTGATGGCCATAGTGTACCGCCGAACACGGCTGGTGCGCTATCTCAACACAGCACGGAGTATGGCAAGCTACTTCCTGAATAACATTCCTGCAGACGGGATCATCCCGTGGGACTTCAATGCGCCACTCATCCCAGCACGACCCGCGGATAGTTCTGCGGCGATGATAGCTGCGAACGGGCTCTTGCTACTTGCCGAACAAGAAGGGTGCGTTATCCCCGCCAACAAGAGCGCAGTATCATACTATCGCAATGCGGCAATCCAGGTTCCTTTCCATCTTCGCCCTTATACGCATTTATGAACGTTGTTGTAGATTTTGCATGACACAACGAACGCATTTTGGGCACCTACACGGCAGAGCTTACTGTCTAATGGGACGGTTAACAATCCCGCATCACCACCGAACAACCTGACAGGGACCATCTATGGTGTATAGCATTCTTGTGAAGGACTTGTTTTCGAGCTAATGATTGCGTGCAGGTGATTACTACTTTATCAAGATAGGTAATGATCTGGTGAAGCTAGGACTTGCTTCGTGTAACAAAGCAAGTTGACTCGGATGAGACACTACTAGAATACTAGGCGGTGAGAAGCGTGATTAACAATTGAAAAGCCATTGCAGTACCAAGCAACCTTCAGAGGTGCAAATTTGAGATGTCTGTGTCTAGTTGGCTCGTTTCAAAGGATGTTCCTAAAAAGGCAACTTCCGGAATGTTCTCCGGGCGCTAAACACGTCCAAATAAGTGCAAATTCGACGCTCGGACCATGCTGTGTTGCCGGAGCGTCTGAGAGTGAGTCAGTTGAATGGCCACCGGCCCACCGGAACACCATGCTGCGGAGCTCCGGCTCCAGGAACGGGAAAGAAATAGGACAGGGCATCATGCACAGCATATGATACCGGGGACAGCATCGACGAACGGTTGATAAGCCTCTTTAGAATGTCAATAGATTGCGAGACGCCAAAGAATGCGAAGGGTTGGGGATTTTGTATGATAGGCTACTTCCAGCACTCCAGTAGCGTGGAAAATTGAATTGTGTGTGTGGGTCGCCCGAAGCGAGTGCGGACGGAAGAAAGCAAATAGGACACAGTCGCATAATACACAGACAGGTAACCTGAAGTCCCAAGACACACCAGGGAACGTCAGCCAAGCTGGAAAGAGGGAGGGAGGGACACAAACGAGCGAGGGACGTCAATGTCGCCATCAAATGACAGATGTGAGATCAAGAGGTGAATAAGGTTTGACTGACTAGTAACGGTCGGAGTTCCAATTCGACTGGGTATATAAGACCTCAGCTCGCGACGCCTTGAACACTTCTTTTCCCCCCGGCGCGACTTTCCCACGCCCTAGAAAATTCTCTGCTCGTCGTTGCTGTTGTTCATGTCCTCGTTCTCACTTCCTACTCGTCAACTCAACTTTGGTGGTCGCTCTCAATATCAGCCCCCGCATTCCCAGACACAGGTACAACAACAGCAATCGCAACAGCAGCAGCAACAACAGCAAGCGTCGACCAATGGGCTCGCACTTCCCTCCGCATCTAACCCCTATTATGGTGCCTCTGGCCTCGTTCTCCCAGGACCGGGGCCGGTAACGGCTACCCCTACTGTACAACCTTCATTATTTTATAATTCGCAGGCCGTCGCGGCAAAGCTTGCCCCTCCCCCGTCTTCCCAGACATCGACCTCTGCTTCGCAGGCCCCAACTCAAGGTGCCACAACAGCAACGGCAGCTGGACCGTCAACGCCACCCGCTCAGGTCCCAGCTACTCCTGCTCCGCTTACCCTCGAGCAACAACACATTACCGCCGTTGAGGGGATCGTTCCCACTCTTCAGAACATTGTCGCGACAGTGAACCTCGATTGCCGCCTAGATCTCAAAACGATTGCGTTGCATGCACGCAATGCTGAGTATAATCCAAAGGTTGGTACAACCGACTGATCTGACGCGTCGCGAGCGCGTATGCTACCCTTTTGTCTCATCCATAGCGTTTTGCCGCTGTCATTATGCGGATTCGCGACCCCAAAACAACGGCGCTCATCTTCGCCTCTGGGAAGATGGTCGTGACTGGTGCCAAGAGTGAAGACGATTCACGCCTTGCGTCGCGCAAGTATGCGCGCATCGTCCAAAAGCTTGGCTTCGACGCCAAATTTTCTGAATTCAAGATTCAGAATATCGTGGGCAGTTGCGACGTCAAGTTCCCGATTCGTCTTGAGGGTCTTGCGTACAGCCACGGGCAGTTCAGTAGTTACGAGCCTGAGGTGCGCTTAGCAAGCGTCGTGTTTTTCTGGAAATTCCCGAACTGACTCCGCTGTAGCTTTTCCCTGGCCTTATCTATCGCATGATTAAACCCAAAGTTGTGCTCCTTATCTTCGTGTCAGGAAAGATTGTCCTCACCGGTGCTAAGGTAACTGGTTGTTCCTTGGTTGCTAGCTTTGTGTTATTGCAGAAACTGACATTTCCGTCCGGGTGTGAAGGTGCGGGAGGAGATATACACGGCGTTCAACACGATCTACACCGTGCTATGCGAATTCCGCAAGCCGTAACGACCGCGTGGCCCGCCACTCCTCCCCGCCCTCGCACGGGCGGGAGTGTTAAATCGCGCTTCGACTTTGTTGAACGCACATGGATACCTTTGGACCTCAGTCTCGTTTTTTTTGGCACCGCAAAGAACGCTTGCCAGTTGAAAAAGCCAGCTTTTGAGCTCCCTACACATGCACACTCCCCCTTCCCCCTACCCTGCAAGTATATATTGGCAAATACCATACTACAAAATACGTATTCCTGGACCCTTCGTCCCTTTGTTTTAGTAATAGCTCTATCAATGGCAGTGTATAGTGAGGCAATTAGACTTGGGTGAATAAGCGCGTTGAGAGAATTATTGGCACCCTAAATTTGAAATTGTAAGACGTTGATCTCAAGACCCATTTCCCAAGTTTACGATCATTTATTGGCTGTTCGCTGGTCGGTTTACCGTACAGTATGAACGGGGTTGATGTCCCGAGCCATCAGAAGGATTGCAGCATCCAGAGATGAGTACTTATTGTCCCGTACGTACTGTAGGCAACGCTAGAAGCCGGGAACCTCGACTGTGTCCGAAATTAAGCGCACGAGCACATGGACGCTTTCATGATACCATTCCAACTTGACGGTTCTTTTGATGCCTCTCCACTTTAAATGCCAACAATTCTTCATCCTACTCCCATATCCCCATCATGCGCCCCGTGCCCCGCCTCTGGGGTATATTCACCGTACTTCTCTCTTTGCTTGGCCCCGCCACACATGTCGCACGCGCAGAGGAAGTAGACCCAGCCCTGTTGGACGCCTGTCCAGGGTACAATGCCACCAACGTGAAGGTCGACGGCCTCAAGCTGACCGCTAAGCTTGTGCTCGCCGGCGCACCCTGCAAAGTCTTTGGCAACGACATCAAAGTACTGGATCTGACCGTAGTGTATGAGACCGGTAAGCCCTCGTCACTTCACATGGTGCAAGGGTGGCACCATTTTAACGACTTCTCTTGCTCGCCCACCTCCCGCCACACACCCACACAACACCCCAGAAACGCGCATCCACCTCAAGATAACCGACGCGTCTAACGCGCGCTACGAAGTCCCTGAGTCCGTCTTGCCGCGGCCCGCGGCAGACCCAAAGACGCTCCCGGACGCGGCGCAAATCCGTTTCACATACAGCCCTGCACCGTTCGCGTTCAACATCTCGCGAGCGCACACGGGCGACGTGCTCTTCACGACCGCGGGTCACCCCCTCATCTTTGAACCACAATTCCTCCGCATCAAGACGGCCTTGCCCCGCGATGCGAACATCTACGGCCTCGGCGAGCACTCGGATCCCTTCCGGCTTGACGTGGTGAACACGACGCGCACGCTGTGGGCGCGCGACGCGTATGGCATTCCGCAAGGCACGAACTTGTACAGCAGCCACCCCGTCTATTTCGAGCATCGTCCCGCCGGCAGCACGCACGCTGTCTTTCTCCTCAGCTCGTCCGGCATGGACGTCAAGATTCGCGAGGATGGCAATGGCGCTTCGCTGGAATATAACGTCATTGGCGGCGTGTTCGATTTTTACTTTTTGGCTGGGAGCGAGACCGATCCGGCGGAGGTGTCGAGGCAATACGCGCAGGTCGTCGGGACTCCGGCTGAGGTACCATTTTGGTCTTTTGGTCTGCATCAATGCAGGTATGGATACAAAGGTGGGTATTTCTTTCCCTTTTCCTTTCTCTGAGCTCGGCGAGTGACAGAAGCTTAAACCTGACTAGATTATATCGACGTGGCTGGCGTCATTTCGAACTACTCTGCCGCCGGTATCCCGCTTGAGACAATGTGGACCGACATTGGCAAGCTGCCGTTACTTTACTGTGCTGGCATGTCTATTAACGGCTCACCAATTAGATTATATGTCCAAGCGCAGGATATTCACAATGGATCAAGATTATTTCCCAACTCCCCGCATGCGTGAGATCATCGAATACCTGCATAAGCATGATCAACGTTATGGTATGTCTCGTATATATCAGCGGTAGCGCACAGCGTGATGACTTGAGCACTTCAGTTCTTATGACGGACCCCGCCGTTGCATACGCACCTGGGCAGGGATATGAACCCTACGACCTTGGCACTCAATTGGACCTCTGGCTCAAGGCTCCAAATGGCAGCGCTAGCTTGGGCGTTGTCTGGCCAGGTATGTTCCGATCAACTGGTTTGGATGAATCAGGGCCTTAAGCGCATTTATACAGGCGTCACCGTTTTCCCTGGTAAGAGGGTCCTATTTAGATATGCGATTCCCTCGTTTTAATCACAATCGCTTAGATTGGTTCCATCCGAAAATTGGAGAGTAAGTCCCTCCTTTATTGTGTCGGGTACTAGAATGTGGGACGCTGAGCCCCGCGCTCGTTCTAGATACTGGACGGGCGAATTCGAGAGCTTCTATAACCCTGCAACGGGCTTTGACATAGACGGTGCCTGGATTGACATGAACGAGCCTGCAAGTGTACGTCGGACGCACTTTCTCTTTCGTGGTCCTCATACCTGGATTCACTTTTGTCGAATTAGTTCTGCGTATATCCTTGCGATGACCCCTTCGCTCAGGCCGTCGCGAATGACGTCCCTCCATCCCGTACCTCATCACCGCCTAACCCTACCGCTCCCATTCTCGGCGACGGAAGCGCTTCCCACGCAAAGCGAGACACCCCGATCCATGCAGGGGAAGATCTGCTCAACCCGCCGTATGCCATTAACAATACCGCGGGTCCCCTCTCCAGCAGGACAGCATATGTGGGTTTGTTTCTGGTTGACATACGCGCGTCACATGCTGAGTTTACAAGACGGATGCTCTTCACGCAAATGGGCTCGTTGAGTATGACACACGTGAGTGCCCTGCTCATTTAGGACTGGCTGCTTGCTTAACTCCTCGAGACAGACAATCTGTATGGGACGATGATGTCTGTTGCAACCCATGATGCCATGCTCGCTCGTCGTCCTGGCTTACGCACCCTCGTCATCACCCGTTCGACATTCGCAGGTGCCGGACACAAGGTCGGGAAATGGCTTGGGGACAATCTGAGCACCTGGGACCACTATCGCATATCCATCGCGGGCATGCTCAACATGGCGACTTTGTTCCAAGTACCCATGGTCGGAACCGACATCTGCGGTTACGGTGAGTACATGAATGTTTCCTTATCCTGAACGCGAGTCAAACTATGACGGGACAAGGTGACAACACAACTGAGACGCTGTGTGCTCGTTGGGCGATGCTTGGTGCATTTTATCCCTTTATGAGGAATGTGAGTATCTTCTACTGGGTTTATTGAATGACCTTGACGAGATCGGTACTGTATGCCAGCATAATGCCATCGATACTATTAGCCAGGAATTCTATCGCTGGCCATTGGTTGCCCAAGCTGCGAAGAACGCGCTCGAAATCAGGTCGGGATAGTTTCTCATGAGAACGGGGCTTCCATTTTAAAGCCATCTATAGGTACCGCTTGCTTGATTACTTCTATACCGCCGTCCATAAAGCGAGTTTGGACGGATCGCCGGTTCTCAATCCGCTCTGGTTCAAGTATCCGACAGACGCGTCGACGTTTGGCATCGACCTGCAGTACTTGTTTGGCGACTCTATCCTCGTCTCGCCCGTAACAGAGGAGAACGCGACGTCGGTGACGATCTACCTGCCGAAGGACAAGTTCTATGACCTCGTGACGCTCACGCCTGTCGAGGGCACTGGACAGCCAGTCACGCTCACAGACGTCAACTATACGACGATCCCGCTGCACATCCGCGGGGGTGCGGTGCTTCCGCTTCGGGTGGCGGGGGCGAATACGACGACGGCACTGCGCGCCTTGGACTTTGAGTTTGTCGTCGCTCCTGGGACAGACGGCAAGGCGAAGGGGTCGGTGTACGTCGACGATGGGGTGAGCATCGTGCAGAAGCAGATGACGAACGTGGAGATGGCGTTTGCGGACGACAAGCTTTGCGTGCATGGCTCGTTCGGGTTCGATGTCGGCGTGAAGGTTGCCAAGGTGGTCTTCCTGGGCGTCGAGAAGGCCCCCGCATTCGTCACGGTCGGTCCGGAAGGAGGAAAGGGGCAGAAGGTGCCGTTTGAGTATGACGGCGCGTGTGAGGTGTTACGGGTGCAAATCGATACTCCGTTGACTCACGGATTCGAAGTCATGTTGCACTACTTGCACTACTATTAGTACGTCTGATTTGGCGACGGCGGGCGGGAACGCTTCTTTAGCCCGCCTTACAGTACTGTACAGACGGTACAGTATGATGTATCGTTATGTTCGAGTCCCGGGACGATGGTACAGTATCGCCTTGAAGACGAAAACGAACTATGACGATCCATGTAACGTGATGTACAAAATGCTGCGAAATCATCCCCCTCTTTCTCCGCGATGTCTTCAAATTCACAGCGTTCGAAGTACTTCTGGTGGTCTCTCGGAATAGCGTGTTCCTTGTGTCTTGTCCATACAAGAATAGACCCGTAAAAAAGACTAATAACCCCGAGCCAGGGCTGACAGGCCTCCACATCGCGGAAGAGCTAAGGGCTCACTCGCACACAACTACACCCTGGACCTGATCCAGTCCGATTGCTCCTCATTTTAATCCATCATTTGTTTTTTTACATTTAACTGTTTCATGTAGTATGCTACGCTTCTCTCGCGCACCTGTCTTTCATCCAGACCGAGTCCCCGTTCTCATGCTACATCGTCGGGTATGGTAATTGGGGAAAGAATTGCTAAGAACCTGAAGGATGAAGATGTCAGAACGCCACCTAGTACAATTGATTGATAACGACCTCTCATTACGATTAACGAAATGGAGAGCGTTATGGAAGGTGCAGATGGATGGCTTTGTCCGAGCCCTGCCCGGGCCGGGCCGGCTTGTATATACATGGCTTCCGAAAAAAAAAACACTGCCGCTGCGGCGGCGGGCCTACACCACTGGCGGAACTTGACGAAACCAAATGGACCCACCCTTGTCTCTGATCAAACGTCCTTATTTGTTGAAAAGTCCAAGACAAACGCTTCAAGGTCCCCAGTGAGTGCGGCATATGTGTGTTCTAGGCTGGATGGGCAGTAGGCTTAGAGGTTCGGAGGCGGCATATTTCTTTCATACCACAACGCCCCTTTCCCTCGCTCAAGGATGAATAATCAAGACGCGTGGCATGACTCGGAGTTTATGTAAATACTAACTTGGTCCTCCTAGATTTACTGAAAAGCGGATCCATTCAGGGTGGCTGTAATTCGTTCATAACTTTGCGACTCGCATTGTTTCTCTATGGGATGTCTTCCATCAGAGGGAACAACAACAAATGACGTACTACGGCGCTCAATGCTAGAAACTGTAAAATGCATGTGAACCTCCGGGTCTGCCTCGAAATTCGCACGTGAGCCACACATGGTGGTGACAACGAGGTCTTCCTCTTACGACACTCATCTAGTATACAACCCAATGATGGATTCCCACTATAAATGCTAAAGGTTTTTCATCCTTCCCAGTCATTCCACATCTACCCGCGATGCGCCCCGCGCCCCGTCTCTGTGTCATAGTCACCATACTTTTCTCTTTGCTTGGCCCCGCTGCGGATCTCGCATGTGCAGAGGAATTAGACCCAGTGCTGTTGGATGCCTGTCCAGGGTACAATGCCACCAGCGTGGAGGTTGATGGCCCCACGTTGACCGCCAAGCTTGTGCTCGCCGGCGCACCCTGCAACGTCTTTGGAGACGACATCGAAGTCCTAGATCTGGAAGTAGTGTATGAGACCGGTAGGCCTTTGCCACAAGGAGGAAGGGTAGCATTCCCAACTGATGCACACTCCTCACATCGTTGCGCCCCCACGCACCCCCTCAGAAACACGCATCCATCTTAAGATAACCGACGCGTATAGCACACGCTCACGCCGTCCTCCCGCGGCCCGCGGCGGACTCAAAGACACGCCCAGATGCGGCACAAATTAGATTCACATATAGCGCCGCTCCATTCTCGTTTAATATCTCTCGCGCCCGCACGGGCGACGTGCTCTTCACGACGGCGGGTCATGCCCTCATTTTTGAACCGCAGTTCCTTCGAATCAAGACGGCGCTTCCCCGCGTCACGAACATCTACGGCCTCGGCGAGCATTCGGAGCGTTTCCGGCTTAACGTGGTTAATACGACGCGTACATTGTGGGCGCGCGACGCGTTTGGCATCCCGCAAGGCACCAACCTGTACAGCAGCCATCCCGTTTACTTTGAGCATCGTCCCGCCAGCGGCACCCATGCCGTCTTTCATCTCAGCTCGTCGGGCATGGACGTAAAGATTCGCGAGGACAGTGCCGGTGCTTCGCTTGAGTATAACGTCATTGGTGGCGTATTCGACTTCTACTTCCTAGCTGGAAGCGAGACAGACCCGGCCGAGGCGGCGAGGCAATACGCACAGATTGTGGGGACTCCGGCTGAGGTGCCGTATTGGTCCTTTGGCCTGCACCAATGCAGATATGGGTACAAAGGTCGGCTTTGTTTCTTCTGTATCTGAGCTTGGCGGGTGACCGGAGCTACTACTTGGTTAGATTACGTTGAGGTGGCTGGTGTCGTCACGAATTATTCGGCCGCTGGCATCCCGCTCGAGACGATGTGGACCGACATTGGTGAGTAATCGTCCCTTCACCGCGTCGAGTTTCAATTTATGCGCATTAGATTACATGTTTAAGCGCAGAATATTCACCATGGACCAGGATTATTTTCCAACAGCCCGCATGCGTGAGATCATCCATTACTTACACAAGCACGGCCAACGTTATGGCATGTTTAAAATATATACAAGTGGCGCACAACGCGCTGACATGAACATTTCAGTTCTCATGACGGACCCTGCCGTGGGGTACTTACCTGGGCAGGGATATGAACCCTACGACCGCGGGACTCAATTAGATCTCTGGCTCAAGGCTCCAAACGGAAACGCAAGCTTTGGTGTCGTCTGGCCAGGTATGTTCCGATCAACTGTAT
>Ga0307510_10001739_pt1 | contig 24244 bp, 24 predicted proteins | sample 12_EM_MG_FD_207224 | JGI IMG/M metagenome (GOLD analysis project Ga0307510, IMG submission 207224) | Populus trichocarpa ectomycorrhiza microbial communities from riparian zone in the Pacific Northwest, United States - 12_EM | ecosystem: Host-associated > Plants > Roots > Unclassified | place... | reverse complement strand
TTGACCAGCAACTGGTGCGGCCCGAACTGCGCCTTGTAGGCCATCTTGTTGCTCTGCGCGATCCAGTAGCCGAGGTAGACGTGCGGCAGCTTCAGCAGCTTCGTCTGCTCGATCTGCCACATCACGTTGTACGTGCCGTAGCTGGTGCGCGGCTCGGGCTCGTAGAAGGTGTAGACGGCCGACAGGCCATCGTTGAGAACGTCGAGGATGGAGACCATCTTCAGCGTGCCCAGGCTGCCGTCGGTGGTGGGCTCGCGGAACTCGACCAGCCGCGAGTTGACGCGGCTCTGCAGCAGGAACTGCGTGTACTGGTCGATGCTGTCGTGGTCCATGCCGCCACCCACATGGCGGCCGCTCTGGTAGCGCAGGTAGAGCTGGTAGTGCTCGGGCACGAAGCACAGGCGCAGCACGCGCGCCTGCAGGTTGGCATGCGCCCGCAGCGCGCGCTTCTGGCTGCGTGTGGGCGTGAAGGTGGCCACCGGCACGCGCAGCGGCAGGCAGGCCTTGCAGCCGTCGCAATACGGGCGGTAGGTGAACATGCCGCTGCGCCGGAAGCCGTTGGCGACCAGGCCGGAGTAGGCGTCGGCATGGATCAGGTGGCTGGGCGTGGCGACCTGCGAGCGCGCCATGCGGCCCTCGATGTAGCTGCACGGGTAAGGCGCCGTCGCGTAGAACTGCAGTGAGGCGAGCGGAAGCTCTTTCGGGTGGGTCACGTGCCGGGGTCCTCGGGGCGACCGGTGTCCAGGTGCCGCCACATGGCCAAATCATAGGTCCAATCGAGGATGGGCGGAGCCCCCAGACCGCGGGACATGCGTGACTCGAACTCGGTGCGGTGCAGCTGGCGTGCGCCCAGCGACGCGAGGTGGGCGGTGTGCTGCTGGCAGTCGATCATTGCCACACCATGCGCGCGGCAGAAGCACACCAGCGCCGCGAACGCGATCTTGGAGGCGTCGGTGCGCCGCGCGAACATCGACTCGCCGAAGAACATGCGCCCGAAGCTCACGCCATACAAGCCGCCGATGAGCTCGCCGTCGACCCAGGTCTCGAAGCTGTGGACCTGCCCGAGCGCGTGCCAGGCGCAGTAGGCCTCGACCATCTCGGGCACGATCCAGGTGCCGTCCTGGCCCTCGCGCGGCGCGGTGGCGCAGGCGCTGATGACGCGGCGGAAGGCGCTGTCGATGCGCAGCTCGCAGCGGGTGTCGGCAGCGAAGCGGCGCACCGTCTTGCGCAGCGAGCGCGAGAGCTTGAACTCGTCGACCAGCAGCACCATGCGCGGGTCGGGCGACCACCACAGCACCGGCTGGCCTTCGCTGTACCAGGGGAACACGCCGTGGGTGTAGGCCTCGGCGAGGCGCTGCGGCGTGAGCGCGCCGCCGGCCGCCAGCAGGCCGGGCGCGTCGCTGCCCGGCGGCAGTGCGCGCCGCGTGCTGGGCAGCGGATCGGTGGGTGCGTGGAGCCAGGAGATCACGGGAACATTGTGCGGGCAAGTCAGAATCTGGGCGTCACCACAGGTTAAGGACGCGCATGAAACATCTTCTGACCGGTCTGGCTGGCCTGACGCTGGCCGCACTCTGTTCTGTCGCGCTCGCCGACGAGGCCGCTGCGCCGGCCGATACCGATGCGATCACGCCGTACCGGCCGTCGGTCTCCAGCCCGGCGCAGTTGCCGGTGCCGGGTCAGCTCGAGGCCGAACTCGGCGGCCTGCGCGCGCGCAGCGACGACGCACGGCGCACCAGCCTGCCGTATGCGCTGAAGCTCGCGTTCAGCAAGGAGTGGGGCGTGGTGATCGGCGGCGAGGCCCATGTGTGGGCACACGACGACAGCGGCCGCGCGCAAGGCCTGGGCGACACCACGCTGGTGCTCAAGCATGCCTGGCTGGTCGACGACGCGACCGCGTTCGGCATGGAGCTCGGCGTGAAGACCCCGACCGCGAACGACGGCATCGGCAGCGGCCATTCCGACTACACCCTCAACACCATCTTCAGCCGCGACATCGGCCCGGTGCACATGGACGCCAACCTGAACGCGACGCGCCTGGGCGTGGCAGACGACGGCACCGGCCGCACGCAGTTCGGCGCATCCGCGTCGTTCTCCGGTGCGCTGTCCGACCACTGGGGCCTGACCGGCGAGCTCTCCGGCACGCGCCGCTCGGGCGCGGCGAGCGGCACACAGCTGCTCACCGCGCTGACCTACAGCCCGAGCAAGCGGCTGACCTTCGACATGGGCGTGGCGCGGGCGTTCCGGCCCACACCCGCGACGACGCAGGTGTTCGCCGGCGTCGTCTTCCCGATCGCGAAGCTCTGGTAGGCCGGGTTCAGTCGAGCGCGCGGGTGGCGCGCGCAGCGACCACCATCACTGCATGAACCAGCCGTGGCTCACGACCAGCGACTGGCCGGTCAGCGCGTTGGTCTCGAAGCCGGCGAACAGCAGCGCGACCTCGGCGACGTCTTGCACCGTGGTGAACTCGCCGTCCACGGTTTCCTTCAGCATCACCTTCTTGATGACGTCGTCCTCGCTGATGCCCAGCGCCTTGGCCTGCTCGGGGATCTGCTTCTCGACCAGCGGCGTGCGCACGAAGCCGGGGCAGATCACGTTCGCGCGGATCTTGTACTTGCCGCCTTCCTTGGCGACCGTCTTGCACAGACCGATCAGGCCGTGCTTGGCGGTGACGTAGGCCGACTTCAGCACCGAGGCTTCCTTCGAGTGCACCGAGCCCATGTAGATGATGCTGCCGCCGTTGCCCGATTTCTGCATGAGCGGCACCACGGCCCTGGTCGTGAGGAAGGCGCCGTCGAGGTGGATCGCGAGCATCTTCTTCCAGTCGGCGAACGGGAACTCTTCGATCGGGTGCACGATCTGGATGCCGGCGTTGCTGACCAGCACGTCGACGCCGCCGTAGGCCGCCACCACTTCGGCCACCGCCGCGTTGACCTGCTCCTCGCTGGTCACGTCCATCGCCACCGCCATCGCGGTGCCGCCGGCCTTGACGATCTCGTCGGCGGCCTCTTGCGCGGCCACCTTGTTCATGTCGGCGATGACCACCTTGCCGCCTTCGCGTGCGTAGGTGAGGGCGATTTCCTTGCCGATGCCGCTGGCGGCGCCGGTGACGATGCAGACCTTGTCTTTGAGCTTCATGATGAGCGTGCTTCCGAGTGAGGTGGAGAAGAGTGCGGATCAGGCCAGGTAGTCGTGGATCACGGTCCCCAGGCCCAGGGTCATGTCGGTCAGGATGTGCGTGCCCGAGATCACCTCGAGCACCGGCAACCGCGCGACCGGCGCGAGCGCGTGGTGGGCGAGTTCGAGCGCGGCCGGGCCGGTCCACGCGCCCTTGACGGTGACGTCTTCGAGAAAGTAGCGCACCAGTTCGCAGATGCGCGCCGAGCCGTCGACGTGCGGGATGATCTTGAGCAGGTAGTTGGGCGTGAGCATGCCGGCCTTGACCTTGTCGACATCGAGCGTGCTGTGCTTGTAGCCCATGGTCGCGGTGGCCACGCGCACCGAGCCGTAGTCGAGCGTGCCGAGCAGCGTGTCGGTCTCGACGCTGACCTTGGGCGAGGCCAGCTTCTTCGGAAACCCCCACAGCTCGCGGCCGCCGGCGATCGGCGCCTCGTCGTTCAGGTACATCGAGTGCACGTAGCCGCCCGCGACGCCCTCGAAGGTGACCGGGATCACCTGGCCCGACTCGGTGTAGTCGCCGAAGCCGGTGGAGTCGGGCATGCGGATGAACTCGTACTTGACGATGGGCTCGGTGACCTGCAGCGGCTCGGGCACGACGGCGCGCAGCGCGTCCATGTCGGTGCGGTAGGTGACGATCAGGAACTCGCGGTTCTTGAAGCGGTACGGGCCCGGCGGGAAGGCCGGGCTGGTGAGCGGCATCGCATAGGCGTTGCGCTTGACGTCGTCGATGTTCATGCGGCGTGGTGCTCGGTGGGGGCGGTCGAACTCGGCTGGTCGGAGGTGAGGTCGAACACGTGCACGCCGGTGTCGGCGCGCTCGCGCTTCAGCCAGCGCGGGTCATGCAAGGTGTGCGCCATGTCGGCGCGGCCGCTGTCCCAGTGCTCCTGCATCGAGACGCGCGAGAACTCGTAGTCCTTGGACTGGCTCTCGTAGTGCTTGCTGCGGTAGATCAGGTGCACCACGTCGACGGCGGTCTCGCAGCGCACCTTGGAGAGCGCGCGCACGTCGGGGTCGTTGCGCAGCGACGGCGGCAGCTTGTCGATCAGGCGCTGCGCCGCCTGCGCGATCACCTGGCGGTCGAGCTCGTTGGTGGTGTTCAGCCGCGTGCGGCTGGAGAAGCGGATGTCCTTCTCGCGCTCGGTGACCTCGGCCAAGGTGGTCGGCAACGCGCCGAGCGCGGCGAACAGGTCGACCTGGAACACCACGCGCCGGCGCTTGCCGGGCTGGTCGAGCACGTACTGCAGCGGGGTGTTCGACACGAGCCCGCCGTCCCAGTAGTGCTCGCCGTCGATCTCGACCGGCGCGAAGCCCGGCGGCAGTGCGCCGCTGGCCATCACGTGGCGCGCATCGATGCGCTGCTTGCTCGAATCGAAATACTCGAAGTTGCCGGTGCGCACGTTGACGGCGCCGACGGAGAAGCGCGTCGTGCCGGCGTTCAGGCGGTCGAAGTCGACGAGGCGCTCCAGGGTTGCCTTCAGCGGCGTGGTGTCGTAGTAGCTGATCGCCTCCAGCGTGCCGCGCGGCTGGAACGGCGCGGGTGGAAAGCGCGGCGTGAAGAAGCCCGGCACGCCGAACAGCATGACCTGGGTCGCACTCGCTTCGTTCAGGCCCTCGCGCGCGCCGGTCAGCGGCGCCAGGCCCTGCGGGAGGCCGGGCGAGGCGAGCGACGAGCTCACCATCTCCCAGAATTCGCGCAGCCGTTCGACGCGGTGCTGCGCGGCATTGCCTGCGATCAGCGCCGCATTGATGGCGCCGATGGAAATGCCGGCCACCCAGGTCGGCTCGCGGTAGACGCGGCTGAGGGCCTCGAACACGCCGGCCTGGTAGGCGCCGAGGGCGCCTCCGCCTTGCAGGACGAGGATGCAGTCTTCTTCCGCGTGCGGAGTCTTGCTGGAACTGGCCATGCGCGCAGCATAGCGCCGCGCTGTAAAGCGTTTCGTCAGATTCGGCCGAGCAGCAGCAGCACGAGCACGATGACGACCAGCAGGCCGATGCCGCCGCTCGGCCCGTAGCCCCACGAGCGGCTGTGCGGCCAGCTCGGGATGGCGCCGATCAGCATCAGGACCAGCAGGATCAACAGAATGGTGCCCAGGCTCATGGCCATCTCCTCGAATTGTGGTGGCCGAACGTTATAGGTGACTGCGCCGCAGAAGAAGGCGCGCAGGGCCCGCGACGGCGTGGGCGTGCGGCCCGAGTCGCCGTGGTCGCCGTCCTACACGCCACGCGCCGCGAGCTTTACGGGCACGGCGCTTGCGACAGAATGCGCGCACGAACCCCATCGATTTCCAACCTCTCGCTTCACGGAGTGATCCACGATGAACATGCGGTCTCCCTTCCGGTCTCGCTCCCATGCGCTGCGGCTTGCTGCGTTGGTCGCGGCCGCCACGCTCACGTCGCTGGCCGCGCAGGCCCAGCTGAAGATCGGCGTGATCGCCTCGGCCACCGGGCCGACCGCTGCGGTCGGCATCCCGCAGAAGAACAGCGCCGCGCTGCTGCCGAAGAAGATCGCCGGGCTGGACGTGGAGTACCAGGTGGTCGACGATGCCTCCGACTCGTCGCAGACGGTGGCGCTCGTCAAGAAGATGCTGATCGAGCAGGTCGACGCGATCATCGGACCCTCGGGCTCGCCGAACTCGATGGCCTCGCTGCAGTTCATCGCAGACGCCAAGACGCCGATGCTGGCGCCGGTGGGCACCACCGCGGTCGTGCTGCCGATGACCGACCAGAAGCGCTGGGTCTTCAAGACGACGCAGAACGACGGGCTGATCTGCGAGGCGCTGGTCGCGCACATGGTCAAGAAGGGCGTCAAGACGGTCGGCTTCCTCGGCTTCAACGACGCCTATGGCGAGAGCTGGTACGGCGTGTTCGTGCCGATGATCGAGAAGGCCGGCATCAAGCTCGTCGTCAACGAGCGCTTCCAGCGCACCGACCAGAGCGTGCTCGGCCAGGCCACCAAGATCGTCGCTGCCAACCCCGATGCGGTGCTGATCGGCGCGGCCGGCGGCCCGACCGTGCTGCCGCACACCACGCTGGTCGAGCGCGGCTACAAGGGCCAGATCTACCAGACGCACGGCGCGGCCACGCCCGACTTCGTGCGCCTGGGCGGCAAGAACGTCGATGGCGCGGTGATGGCCGCGAGCCTGATGCTGGTGCTCGATCAGATCAGCGACGCGAACCCGTCGAAGAAGGTCGCGCTCGACTACATCGCCGCCTACGAGAAGATGTACGGCGCCAAGCCGGCGACCTTCGGCGCGAACGTGTTCGACGCCGGCCTGCTGCTGCAGCGCGCCGTGCCCGAGGCGCTGAAGAAGGGCAAGCCCGGCACGCCGGAATTCCGCAGCGCGCTGCGCGATGCGCTCGAATCCATCAAGGACCTGGTCGGCACGCAGGGTGTCTACAGCATGACGGCGCAGGACCATTCCGGTTTCGACAAGCGCGGCCGCGAGCTGATGACGCTGCGCGACGGCAAGTGGGTGCTGCTCGCCGAATGAGGCGAGGGTGATCCGCAGTTGACAGACCGGCGTCTCGTGGTCAAAATGCTTTAGAACTGAACTATTCACAGTTCATCTAAGAACAGTTCATCTAAGGTTGATCGACCAGTGCGCCCCTGCGGCGCGGAGGCTCCATGAACATCGTCTGCATCGGCGGCGGCCCGTCGGGCCTTTATTTCGCGCTGCTGATGAAGCAGCAGAACCCGGCGCACGAGGTCACGGTGGTCGAGCGCAACCGCGCGTACGACACCTTCGGCTGGGGCGTCGTGTTCTCCGACCAGACGCTGGGCAACCTGCAGGCCGCCGACCCCGTCAGCGCGGCGCAGATCCTCGGCGCGTTCAACCACTGGGACGACATCGAGGTCAACATCCGCGGCGCCAAGGTGCGCTCCGGCGGCCACGGCTTCTGCGGCATCGGCCGCAAGCGGCTGCTCAACATCCTGCAGCAGCGCTGCGAAGAGGTCGGCGTCAAGCTCGTGTTCGAGGCCGACGTGCAGAGCGAGGCCGATTTCCCCAATGCCGACCTGATCATCGCCAGCGACGGCCTGAACAGCCGCATCCGGACACGCCACGCCGCCACCTTCGAGCCCGACATCGACACGCGCGACTGCCGCTTCGTCTGGCTCGGCACGCACAAGCTGTTCGAGGCCTTCACCTTCGCGTTCGAGGAAACCGAGTGGGGCTGGTTCCAGGCGCACGCCTACCGCTTCGACGACAACACCTCCACCTTCATCGTCGAAGCTCCGCAGCGCGTCTGGCGCGCCGCCGGTCTGGACACGATGAGCAAGGAAGACGCAATCGCGTTCTGCGAGAAGCTGTTCGCCAAGTACCTCGACGGCAACGCGCTGATGTCGAACGCGTCCCACCTGCGCGGCTCGGCGCAGTGGATCCAGTTCCCGCGCATCGTCTGCAAGCGCTGGGTGCACCGCGAGAGCGGCCGTGCGCCCATCGTGCTGATGGGCGATGCGGCGCACACCGCGCATTTCTCGATCGGCTCGGGCACCAAGCTCGCGCTGGAAGATGCGATCGAACTCGCGCGCAGCGTCGCCGCGCATCCCGGCGATCTGCCGGCGGCGCTGCAGCACTACGAAGACCTGCGCAGCATCGAGGTGCTGCGCATCCAGAACGCGGCGCGCAACTCGACCGAATGGTTCGAGCATGTCGACCGCTACGTGAACCTGCCGCCCGAGCAGTTCGCCTACTCGCTGCTGACGCGCAGCCAGCGCATCAGCCACGAGAACCTGCGGGTACGCGACAAGGCGTATGTGGAGGATTTCGAGGACTGGAACGCGCTGCGCGCCGGCGTGCAGCGCGGCGCGATGCAAGCGGCGATTCCGCCGATGTTCACGCCGTTCAAGGTGCGTGGCGTGACGCTGAAGAACCGCATCGTCGTCTCGCCGATGGCGCAGTATTCGTGCGTCGACGGGCTGCCGGCCGACTACCACCTGGTGCACCTGGGCGCGCGTGCGATGGGCGGCGCGGGCCTGGTCGTGGCCGAGATGACCTGCACCTCGCCGGATGCGCGCATCACCCCCGGCTGCCCCGGCCTGTGGAACGCCGCGCAGCGTGACGGCTGGGAGCGCATCGTCGATTTCGTGCACGCGAACAGCGACGCGAAGATCGCGATCCAGCTCGGCCACGCTGGCGCGAAGGGCTCGACGCGTGTTGCGTGGGAAGGCATAGACCAGCCGCTGGATGAAGGCAACTGGCCGCTGCTGTCGGCCTCGCCGCAGCAATACCTCGACGGCGTCAGCGCGTGGTCGACCGCGATGACGCGCGCCGAGATGGAGCAGGTGCGCGACGACTTCGTGCGCGCCACGCGCTACGCGGCCGAGGCCGGCTTCGACTGGCTGGAGCTGCACTGCGCGCACGGCTACCTGCTGTCGTCCTTCATCTCGCCGCTGACCAACCAGCGCAGCGACGACTACGGCGGCTTGCTCGGGAACCGGTTGCGGTACCCGCTGGAAGTGTTCGCCGCGGTGCGCGCGGCCTGGCCCGCAGATCGGCCGATCTCGGTGCGCATCTCGGCCACCGACTGGGTCGAGGGCGGCATCACGCCCGACGACGCGGTCGCGATCGCGCGCAATTTCAAGGCAGCCGGCGCCGACCTGATCGACTGTTCCTCGGGCCAGGTCAGCAAGAAGGAGCAGCCGGTGTTCGGCCGCATGTTCCAGACGCCGTTCGCCGACCGCGTGCGCAACGAGGCCGGCATCGCGACGATCGCGGTCGGCGCGATCTCCGAGGCCGACCACGTCAACAGCATCATCGCGTCGGGCCGCGCCGATCTGTGCGCGGTGGCCCGCCCGCATCTGGCGAACCCGGCGTGGACGCTGCTTGAGTCTGCCAAGATCGGCTACACCGACGTGCCGTGGCCCAAGCAGTACCGCGCCGCCAAGCAGCAGCTCGAACGCAACCTCGAACGCGAGCGTGCCGCCACCGCCGCGCTGATGGCGCAGCCGAATCTGCGCGCCAACCCCGAGGAGGCCGGCTGATGGCCCGCCTCGACGACGCCTCGCACGCCGCGCTCAGCGAGGCGCAGGAACTCGGCCACGAAGGCCGCGCCGGCCAGGGCGACCACGCGGTGCTCAAGCTGTGGCTGCGCATGCTCGCGAGCACGACGCAGATCGAGGCCGAGATCCGCACGCGGCTGCGCGCGCGCTTCGGCATCTCGCTCGCGCGCTTCGACTACATGGCGCAGCTCTACCGCTACCGCGACGGCCTGAAGATGCGCACCCTGTCGCGCTACCTGATGGTGACCGGCGGCAACGTCACCGGCCTGACCGACGAGCTCGAGCGTGACGGCCTGGTGCTGCGCGAAGGCAGCCCCGACGACCGCCGCGCCTGGATCCTTCGGCTCACGCCCAAGGGCCGGCGCAGCTTCGAGGCCATGGCCAACGAGCACGAGCAATGGGTGCTCGAACTCTTCGAGGGCGTGGACGCGAAGGCGGTCCAGCAGCTCTACACGCACCTGGGCGCGCTGCGCGTGCACCTGGTGCGCAACGATGCATCCACCGAGGACAAGGCATGAGCGAGAACACCGCAGCGCGCGTCGACCCGGCACTGACCAGCGGCAACCGCCAGTCGCTGGCCGGCTACCGCGCCGAACATTTCCAGTGGCAGGCGAGCGGCGGCGTCGCCACGCTGACGCTGAACCGCCCCGAGCGCAAGAACCCGCTGACCTTCGAGTCCTACGCCGAGATGCGCGACCTGTTCGGCCGGCTGAAGTACGCCGACGACGTGCACGCGGTCGTGCTGGTCGGTGCAGGCGGCAACTTCTGTTCCGGCGGCGACGTGCACGAGATCATCGGTCCGCTGGTGCGCCTGAAGGCGCCCGAGCTGCTGATGTTCACGCGCATGACCGGCGATCTGGTGAAGGCGATGCGCGCCTGTCCGCAACCCATCGTCGCGGCGGTCGATGGCGTGTGCGCCGGCGCCGGCGCGATCATGGCGATGGCCTCCGACATGCGGCTCGGCACGGCGCGCAGCAAGACCGCCTTCCTGTTCAACCGCGTCGGCCTGGCCGGTTGCGACATGGGCGCCTGCGCGATCCTGCCGCGCCTGATCGGCCAGGGCCGCGCGAGCGAACTGCTGTTCACCGGCCGCTCGCTGGGCGGCGAGGAGGGCGAGCGCTGGGGCTTCTTCAACCGTCTGTGCGCGCCCGAGGCGCTGCTGAGCGACGCGCTCGCGCTCGCGGCCGATCTCGCCGCGGGCCCGACGTTTGCGAACGGCATCACCAAGACCATGCTGCATCAGGAATGGGCGATGACGATAGACCAGGCGATCGAGGCCGAGGCGCAGGCGCAGGCGATCTGCATGCTGACCGAGGATTTCTCGCGCGCCTACCACGCGTTCGTCGCGAAGGCCAAGCCAGTGTTCGAAGGCAACTGAAGCGAGCACGCCATGAGCGATCGTCACTACCTGGATTGGCCGTTCTTCGAGGACCGGCACCGCGCGCTCGCGCAGACGCTGGACGCATGGGCCGCGCAGCACATAGATCAACATCACGGCAGCGATGTCGATGCGCAGTGCCGGCAGCTGGTGCGCCAGCTCGGCGAGGCCGGCTGGCTGAAGCACGCGGTCGGCGGCGTCGAGCATGGCGGCCACAGCGACGTGATCGACACGCGCGCGATCTGCCTGATCCGCGAAACCCTCGCACGCCATTCGGGCCTCGCCGATTTCGCGTTCGCGATGCAGGGCCTGGGCTCGGGTGCGATCAGCCTCGATGGCACGCCGGACCAGAAGCAGCGCTACCTCTCTCGCGTGGCGCGCGGCGAGGCGATCGCCGCGTTCGCGTTGTCCGAACCCGATGCCGGCTCCGATGTGGCGGCGATGGGTTGCGCGGCGCAAATCGATGGCGACCACGCGGTGCTCGACGGCGAGAAGACCTGGATCTCCAACGGCGGCATCGCCGATTTCTATGTGGTGTTCGCGCGCAGCGGCGAAGCGCCGGGCTCGCGCGGCATCTCGGCCTTCATCGTCGATGCCGGCACGCCGGGCTTCGAGATCGCCGAGCGCATCGCTGTGATCGCGCCACACCCGCTTGCGCGGCTGCGCTTCAGCAACTGCCGCGTGCCGCTGACGCAGCGCGTGGGCGCGGCCGGCGAGGGTTTCAAGGTCGCGATGCGCACGCTCGATGTGTTCCGCACGTCGGTCGCCGCGGCCTCGCTTGGCTTCGCACGCCGCGCGCTCGACGAGGCGCTGCACCGCGCGACTACGCGCAAGATGTTCGCCGGCGTGCTCGCCGACTTCCAGCTCACGCAGGCCAAGCTCGCGCAGATGGCCACCACGATAGACAGCGCCGCGCTGCTGACCTACCGCGCCGCATGGCAGCGCGACCAGGGTCGCAACGTGACGCGCGAGGCCGCGATGGCCAAGCTCGCGGCCACCGAAGGCGCGCAGCAGGTGATCGACGCGGCGGTGCAGATCTTTGGCGGGCTGGGCGTCGTCAGCGAGCAGCCGGTCGAGCGCCTGTACCGCGAGATCCGCTCGCTGCGCATCTACGAAGGCGCGACCGAAGTCCAGCAGCTCATCATCGCCCGCGAGCTGCTGAAAGACGTGCGCGCCCACTGAACACCACGAGGACTCATCGATGCAAGTGCTTCTTCCCGAAGGCTGGCCGCGCCCCAAGGGCTATGCGAACGGCGTCGCCGCCAGCGGCACGCAGGTGTTCATCGCCGGCATGATCGGCTGGGACGCGCAAGGCGTGTTCCACAGCGACGACTTCGCCGCGCAGACGCGCCAGGCGCTGCACAACATCGTGGCCGTGCTGCGCGAGGCCGGCGGCAAGCCGGAGCACATCGTGCGCATGACCTGGTACGTGACCGACAAGCGCGAATACCTCGCGGCCGGGCGCGAGATCGGCGCGGCGTTTCGCGAGATCATCGGCTCGTACAACGCGGCGATGAGCGCGGTCGAGGTGAAGGCGCTGATGGAGGACCGGGCCAAGGTCGAGATCGAGGCCACGGCCGTCGTTCCGCTGGGTTGAGCCGCAGAACTATCATTCAGTGTTCACTACATCAAACCGGAGTTCGACGATGGCCGCCACCAAAGCTTCTTTCCACTGGGACGATCCGCTGCTGCTGAGCGAGCAGCTGACCGACGACGAGCGCGCGGTGCGCGACGCGGCCGCCGCCTACTGCCAGGAGCAGCTCGCGCCGCGCGTCACGATGGCGTTTCGCGAAGGCACGACCGATCCGGCGATCTTTCGCGAGATGGGCGCCCTCGGGCTGCTCGGCGCGACCATTCCCGAAACCTACGGCGGCGCGGGCCTGAACTACGTCTGCTACGGCCTGGTGGCACGCGAGGTCGAACGTGTCGACTCGGGCTATCGCTCGATGATGAGCGTGCAGTCGTCGCTGGTGATGGTGCCGATCAACGAGTTCGGCAGCGAGTCGCAGAAGCAGAAGTACCTGCCCAGGCTCGCCACCGGCGAATGGATAGGCTGCTTCGGCCTGACCGAACCCGACCACGGCTCCGATCCCGGCAGCATGGTCACGCGCGCGAAGAAGGTGCCGGGCGGCTACGCGCTGACCGGCGCGAAGATGTGGATCACCAACAGCCCGATCGCCGATGTGTTCGTGGTGTGGGCCAAGGACGATGAAGGCGCGATCCGCGGCTTCATTCTCGACAAGGGCGCCAAGGGCCTGAGCGCGCCGCCCATCCACAGCAAGGTCGGCCTGCGCGCGAGCATCACAGGCGAGATCGTGATGGACAACGTGTTCTGCCCGGACGAAAACGCCTTCCCCGAAGTGCGCGGCCTGAAGGGCCCGTTCACCTGCTTGAACAGCGCGCGCTACGGCATCGCCTGGGGCGCGCTCGGCGCGGCCGAAGACTGCTGGCACCGCGCGCGCCAGTACGTGCTGGACCGCAAGCAGTTCGGCAAGCCGCTCGCGGCGAATCAGCTGGTGCAGAAGAAGCTCGCCGACATGCAGACCGAGATCACGCTGGGCCTGCAGGGCTGCCTGCGGCTGGGCCGCATGAAGGACGAAGGCACGGCCGCGGTCGAGATCACATCGATCATGAAGCGCAACTCCTGCGGCAAGAGCCTGGACATCGCGCGCGTGGCACGCGACATGCTCGGTGGCAACGGCATCAGCGACGAGTTCGGCATCGCGCGCCATCTGGTCAACCTCGAGGTCGTCAACACCTACGAAGGCACCCACGATGTGCATGCGCTGATCCTGGGCCGCGCGCAAACGGGCATTTCAGCGTTCTGATTCAGGAGAGACGGCATGGCGGGCAGTGCGCACATCGACACCTTTGCACGGGAGCACCTGCCGCCGCCCGATCAGCAGCCCGAGTTCCTGTTCGAGCTGCCCGAGCTGCAGTTTCCCGCGCAGCTCAACTGCGCCACTGAACTGCTCGACAAGCACATCGCGCAAGGCCGCGGCGCGCGCTTCTGCCTGCGCGCGCCGGGCGGCCTGAGCTGGAGCTACGCCGAGCTGCAGGACAAGGCGAACCGCATCGCCAACGTGCTGGTGCGCGAGCTCGGCTTCGTGCCCGGCAACCGCGTGCTGCTGCGCGCCGCGAACAAGCCGATGCTGGTCGCATGCTGGTTCGCGGTGATGAAGGCCGGCGGCATCGCGGTGGCCACGATGCCGCTGCTGCGCGCGAAGGAACTCGGTCAGATCATCGCGAAGGGCGAGGTCACGCACGCGTTCTGCGACGTGGCGCTGCGCGCCGAACTCGACGCTGCTTCGGCGCAGCATCCGCGCCTTGCGCACACCGTGTTCTTCGGCGGTGACGACGCGCAGGGTCTGGAGGCTCGCATGGCGGCGCAGCCTGCGCAGTTCGACAACGCCGACACCGCGGCCGACGACACCTGCCTGCTCGCGTTCACCTCCGGCACCACCGGCCAACCCAAGGCGACGATGCATTTCCATCGCGACGTGATGGCGAGCTGCGTGTGCTTTCCGCCGCATGTGCTGCGCGCTGTGGCCGACGATGTCTTCATCGGCAGCCCGCCGCTCGCGTTCACCTTCGGGCTCGGCGGGCTGACGCTGTTCCCGATGAGCGTCGGCGCATCCACCGTGCTGCTCGAGAAGGCCTCGCCGAACGATCTGCTGGCCGCCATTCCGGAATTCGGTGCGACCGTCCTGTTCACCGCGCCCACCTCGTACCGCGCGATGGCCTCCGGGGCACGCGAGCGAGCGATCTCGGCGCCGCTGGGCGGCACGCTGCGCAAGTGCGTGTCGGCCGGCGAGGCGCTGCCTGCGGCCACGCGCACGCTGTGGCGCGAGGCGACCGGCATCGAGCTGATCGACGGCATCGGCGCGACCGAGATGCTGCACATCTTCATTTCGGCAGACGAAGCGAGCGCGCGGCCCGGCGCCACCGGCATCGCGATCCCCGGCTACCAGGCCTGCGTGCTCGACGCGCAGATGCGGCCGGCGCCGCGCGGCACCATCGGCCGCCTCGCGGTGAAGGGCCCCACGGGCTGCCGCTACCTCGACGACACACGCCAGGCCAACTACGTGAGCGGCGGCTGGAACCTCACCGGCGATGCGTATCTGGTGGACGCCGACGGCTACTTCGTCTACCAGTCGCGCACCGACGACATGATCGTCTCGGCCGGCTACAACATCGCCTCGCCCGAGGTCGAGGAAGCGCTGCTCACGCACCCCGGCGTGGCCGAATGCGCGGTGATCGGCGTGGCCGACGACGAGCGCGGCCAGATCGTCAAGGCCTTCGTCGTGCTGCGGCCGTCGCATGCGGCCGGCGACGCGCTGGTGCGCGAGCTGCAGGATTTCGTGAAGGCGCACATCGCGCCGTACAAGTACCCGCGTGCGGTCGAGTTCTGCACGGCCTTGCCGCGCACAGAGACCGGCAAGTTGCAACGATTCAGGCTGCGCGCCAGCGCGTAGTCGCGCGCGCTGCAGGCGCAGCAGGCACAATCGCGGTCTTTCCTGTTTGCATCGCGATCCATGTCAGAACCTCTCGAGCCCGTCGTGGCGACCGACACGCCGGCACCCACCGCCACTGCGGAGCCTGTTGCACCTGTGGCGCCAGTCGCGGCTGCTGCCGAAGCGACCGATGCGGCGCCGGCACCTGCAAGCGCAACCGCCACCGCGACGGCCACACTCTCACCGGCCGAATGCGCGGCGCAGTTGAAGCAGCGCTTTCCGGCGCTGTTCGCCGGCGCGCCCAAGCCGCTGAAGCTGCGCATCCAGGTCGACATCCAGGAGCGCGCACCGGGCGTGTTCAGCAAGCAGGCGTTGTCGGCCTTCTTCCGCCGCTATACCGGCAGCACCTCGTACCTGATCGCGGTGAGCAAGGCGCAGCACCGCGTCGACCTCGACGGTCAGCCCGCGGGCGAGGTCAGCGCCGAGCACCGCCAGATCGCGCTCGACGAGTTGGCACGGCGCCGCGCCAACAACGATTCGCGCCGCGAGCTCGAAGAGCAGCAGCGCCGCAACCGCGCCGGGCTGCTGCGCGACTTCGAGACGACGACGCTGACGCGACCGAATTTCTGCGCACTGAAAGGCGTGGCGGTCGAAGAGCTCGATGGCCTGCTCGCGATCGCGCGCACCGAGGCCGAAGAGCGCGCGCGGCATCAGCCGCCGGCGTTCGAACGGCCGCGCCGCCCGGGTCCGCCGAATGGTGGCGGTGGCGGCGGTGGCCAGCGCAACCGGCCGCCGCGCCAGCCGCGCTGAGTTGCACTGAACTGCGCCGGGGCGCGCGCCTCAGGCGTCGCGCCGGGAGCGCAATCGGCTGAAGGTCAGCGCGACCAGCAGCACGCCGCAGGCGCCGGTGGTGATCACCGCGCCGGTGCCGATCTGCGCCACCACTGCACCGAACATCGCGACGCCAGCCGCCTGGCCCAGAAAGAAGCAGGACGCGAACGCCGACACCGCGGCGCCGCGGCGCTCCGGCGCCATCTGCGTCGCGTTGATCTGCAGCGTGTTGTGCAGCATGTAGAAGCCCAGGCCGGCCGCGAAGCAGCCCGGCAGCGCCCACCACCACGCGGGCGCGAGGCCGATCGCGAGCAGCGCGCCGGCGAGCACGATGCCGCCGTACAGCGTGAGGCCGACTTCGCCGAGCCTGCGCACCAGCGTGGCAGACGCGAGCGCGAACAGCAGCCCACCAAAACCGAACACCATCAGGATCGCGCCGGCGCGCGCCAGCGGCAGCCCGAAGTGGCCGTGCAGGTGCGTCGCGATGAAGGCGAACGCGCCGTACAGGAAAGCACCTTCGAGGAACACCGTGAGCAGCACGATGCGCGCCCACGGGCGCGACAGCACCTGGCCGAATTCGCTCAGCATGCGGCGCACCGCGTGGCCCTCGACGCGGTTGACGACGCGCGCGTTCGCGGGCAGTCGGCGGTTGATGGCGAACAGCGTCAGGCTGACCGCGACGAAGAAGACGCCGATGCCGAAGAAGGGCACGCGCCAGCTCAGGTGATCGGCCGCGAAGCCGCCGACGAACACGCCGGTGGACAACCCCAGGATCTGGCCGATCAGAAAGCGCGCGAGCACCGGCTGGCGCCGCTCGTAGGGCACGACGTCGCCGATCCAGGCCATCGACAACGGAATGATCGCCGCCGCGGTGGCGCCCGCCAGCAGGCGTGCCGCGACCAGCAGCGGAAAGCCCTGCGCGAGCCCGCACAGCGAGGCCGTCAGCGCGCAGGCGGCGCAGGCCCACGCGATCACGCGGTACTTGCCGAAGCGGTCGCCGACCGGGCCGAAGAAGAGCTGCGACAGGCCGTAGGCGATCGAGAACGCGGTGATCGCGCTGGCCGCATGGCCGAGCGAGATCGCGAACTCGAGCGAGAACAGCGGCAGCAGCGCGTCGGTGAGGCGCAGCGAGACGCCGCTGGCGAATGCAGCGAGCGACAGGGCCAGCACGGCGGCGCGGGGGAGGGTGATGGGCGCCGGCGGCGCGACGCTGGCAGCGGCCTCAGCCATGGGGGGATGTCATGTCAGGCACGAAGAGAGTTCATCGGAGTGCGCAAGGGGTGAAGGGTGCGGCGAAGGCGTCGCCCGCCGATTCTCCGTGACCTTCGCGCCGGCCGCTGGCCGACGCTCAACCGACGCTCAACCGACGCTCAGCCTGCGGTCTGCAGCCGAAGCCGGCGCGCGGCTTCCTCGGCGCGCGCATCATCGATCTCGCGCATCACGCCGCCCACATCCACCGGCGCGGTCGTGGCCTCGAAGCGGCCGGTCAGCACGGTGTCGGCCTGCAGTGCGCCGCGTTCGTAGAGCGCCCAGATCTCGGGGCCGTACGCAGTGCCCAGCAGTTCGGGTGCGAAGCGGCCGAAGAAGTCGCGCAGGTTGTCGACATCGCGCAGCAGCATGCGCCGCGCGTGGTTGTTGCCGGCCGCGTCGACCGCCTGCGGCAGATCGATGATGACCGGGCCGTCGGCGGCGAGCAGGATGTTGAACTCCGACAAGTCGCCGTGCACGATGCCGGCGCGCAGCATGCGCACCACCTCGACCAGCAGCGCGGCGTGGTGGCGGCGTGCCTCGTCGGCGTCGAAGGCGACATCGTTCAGGCGCGGCGCGGCATCGCCGTGCGCATCGGTCACGAGCTCCATCAGCAGCACGCCGTCGCAGAAGTTGTGGGGCTTGGGCACGCGCACGCCCGCAGCCGCGAGGCGATAGAGCGCGTCGACCTCGGCGCTTTGCCACGCGGCCTCGGTGGCCTCGCGGCCGAAGCGCGTGCCCTTGGCCATCGCGCGGGCCTGGCGCGTGTTCTTGACCTTGCGGTTCTCGGTGTAGTCGACCGCCTGGCGAAAGCTGCGCTGCGTCGCGTCCTTGTAGACCTTGGCGCAGCGCGTGTCATCGCCGCAGCGCACGACGAACACCTGCGCTTCCTTGCCGCTCATCAGCTGCCTGACGACCGAGTCGATCAGGCCTTCATCGATCAGCGGCTGCAATCTTTGGGGTGCTTTCATCGGGCGATTTTGCGCTGTCCGCGCCGCCCGAAGCGAAAGCAGCCCGGATCAGTGGTGCACGAAGCGCCAGTGCGCGGCGATGGCGGGTGCCGAGGTCGCGTAGATTTCGGCGGCGACTTCGGGTTCGAGATCGGCCGACGCATCGAACTCGGACTCGGCGATCAGCTTGGCCGACAGCGTGTCGAGTTCGTGGCGGCACAGCATCGCGCGGTAGGCAAATCGCTTAACCCAATCAAGACGGGCGTGGGAGGAATCGAACGCACCTTCTTCCATGACAAGCTCCTGATACATCGACGCACAAGTGTTGCGAACTGCTCGCGAAAAATCTGTAGGAGTTGTCCGATTCGTGCCCCAGATGGTGCTGACGGATGCCGGATGACGCGGCCGGTAACATCGAGTTTCAACCCAGGTAGCAAACGCATTGCCATGAACGACACCGCCGACGAGATTGCCCGCGACGTGGCTGCCATCGGCCGCATCGATGCCGTGCCGGCGTTGCTTCGCATCGTGTGCCAGACGACCGGCATGGGTTTCGCCGCCGTGGCCCGCGTGACCGACGGCACCTGGACCGCCTGCGCGGTGCAGGACGACATCCACTTCGGCCTGCTGCCGGGCGGCCAGCTCGATGTGCACACCACGCTGTGCAAGGAATCGCGTGCGGCGCGCGAGCCCGTGGTGATCGACCAGGCGAGCGCCGACCCGACCTACCGCGACCACCACACGCCGCGCCTCTACGGCATCGAGAGCTACATCTCGGTGCCCATCGTGCTGCGCGACGGCGCCTACTTCGGCAACCTGTGCGCGATCGACCCGCGGCCGGCCAAGGTGTCGGAGGATCGCATCGTCACGCTGTTCAAGCTGTTTGCCGAGCTCATCGCCGTGCAGCTCGAGAACGAGCGTGCGCGCGATGTGGAGCAGGCCGTGATCCTCGACGAGCGGCAGACCAGCAAGCTGCGCGAGGAGTTCATCGCGGTGCTGGGCCACGACCTGCGCAGCCCGCTGACGGCGATCGCGGCCGCAGCCGAGTTGCTCGCGCGGCCGGGTGTCGACCCCGTCCGCGTGCAGAGCGTGGCGCAACGCGTGCGCAGCAGCGCGCGCCGCATGGCCGGTTTGATCGAGGACGTTCTGGACTTCGCGCGCGGCCGTCTCGGCGGTGGCTTCGGCGCGGTGCTGCACGATGTCGACGACATCGATCAGGCGATGCACGATGTGGTGGCCGAGGTGCTGCTGGGCTTTCCCGATCGCACGATCGCGACGGCCATCGATGTGCACCGGACGGTGCGCTGCGACCGCGGCCGCGTGCAGCAGCTGGTGTCGAACCTGCTCGTCAATGCGCTCACGCACGGCGCCAAGGACAGGCCGGTGCGGCTGTCGGCCACGGCCGACGATCGCAGCATCGTGCTGAGTGTCAGCAACGAAGGCAAGGCGATGCCGCCCGAGAGCCTGTCCCAGGTGTTCCAGCCGTTCTGGCGCCACTCGGGCCGAGACCCGCGCGATGGCCTCGGGCTCGGCCTGTTCATCTGCGCCGAGATCGTGCGGGCGCATGGCGGCACGCTGGAGGTGTTGTCGTCGGAGGCGGACGGCACGACCTTCGCGGCGCGCTTGCCTTATGACGGGGCGGGCAGCGCGGGCGGCACAGCAGCCGGGTGAGCATGACCCGGGCGGCAAGCGTTCGAGCACCGCCTACCTGTCAACCTTGACACTGGGCAGGCCGCCAGGCCGACGGGACAATGACGCTTCGATTCTTCGATCGCCAGTGTCATGCTCAACCGCTTGTCCGACCTCCCTCGCCTGACATCCGCTCAATGGCTGGAGCGCTGCAAGGCGCGCATCCTGACCCATGACGACTCGCTGCAGGCCGACGCTGTGGATGACCTGGCCAGCGCGTTGGCCGGCCGCGTGAGCTGCCGCGCGCTGGCGCCCGAGACGGCGGCCGATCTGCTTTTCACCGACAGGTACACGAACCACGACAGCGAGCGCTGAGTCGCGCACGCCACCGCTCCATCACTCCGTCGCCACGGCCACCTGGCGCAGCGGCAAGACGGCGTTGGTGATGTTCGCCGCACTGTGACTGCGCGGCAGCGACATGCCGGCGCGCTGCGTCTCGCGCAACGCCTCGCCGCGCTGCACCGAGGTCTTCACCGCACCCACGAACGAGCTCAGCAGCACCGCCGCGCACAACACACCGATCACGACGACCACGGCGTCGAGCCCGATGTCGCCTTCGAAGTGTGCAACGCGGTAGTGAATGCGGATCATGGTGTGCCTCGTGGGTTGGTGTTGGTCTGGTTGGGCTGGGAAGACTTGGGTGCGCCTGCCAGCATCTCGCCGACGAACGGGCACCACACGGGCGTGAGCTTGGGGTCCGACATCGGCAGCTTCACGTTGCGCGCCGTCGCGGCGTTGAACGCGGCGCGCGGGTCGGGCGCGGTGATCACCTTGTAGGCGTCGTCGAACAGGTTCTTGCCGCTCAGGCTGTCGGCCGTGCCGGCGGCCCAGTTCAGCCGCCACTTGCCGCCCGCCGCGGGGCAGTACCACCACGCGACGCTGCCGGCCGCATTCGAGCGCAGCGTGGGCATGCTGCCGCTGCCCACAGGGAAGGGCGCGCAACCGAAGCCGCCACCGGTCGACGCGATGTCCATGTAGGTCTGGGTCGCGGTCGCGGTGGGCACGTTGCAGGGATTGGACGGGTCGGCCAGCGCGAGGCCGGTGGTGCACGCCAGCAGCAATGCGACAGCGCGTTTGAGCGTCTGAGCGGTGTGTCGGTGGCGGGTCGAAGGCATGACGAGGAATATTCCAGAGCGGCCGCAACCGCACCGTAGGACGTGAGGTGAGTCCACCGTAGGAACGCTGGAAAACACCTAAACGCGGGGCGTTGTGTATCGATACAGTAAATCGTTCCACAAAGACACGACAACGCCCGAACCACGGGCAGGAGACAACCCCATGACCCCCATCTCAACCCCCATCTCACGCCGTCGCTTCGTCCAGTCGTCGTCTGTGCTTTCCGCGGCGGTCGCTGCGGTGGGCATGCCGCGCGTCGCGAGCGCGCAGGCCGCGGTCGCGCTGCGGCTGTCGTCCTCGCACGTGGCCGATCTCAACTCCTCGCACTTCGCGTGGGAGCAGCTGATGGAGGTCAACCTGAAGAAGGCGGTGGGCGACAAGATCCGCATCGACTACTTCCCGAACAACCAGCTCGGCAAGGAAAGCGATGTGGTCCAGCAGGTGAAGATCGGCTCGATCGACATGATGCTGACCGGCTCGTCGATCTGGGCCACCGTGACGCCGCAGTTCGGCATGCTCGACCTCGGCTACCTGTTCGACAGCTACGACCATGTGGCCAAGGCGCTCGACGGCGGTGTCGGCGCCAAGCTCAACGACATGCTGCAAAAGGGCACCGGCTGCCAGGTCATCACCTGGGGCCAGCACTACGGTGCGCGCAACGTCTACACCAAGCAGCCGGTCAAGTCGCTCGCCGACGTGAAGAACGTCAAGCTGCGCGTTCTGCCCACGCCGGCCTTCATCGAGACCTTCAAGATCATGGGCGCGATTCCCACGCCGATCTCGTTCGGCGAGCTCTACATGGCGGCGCAGACCGGCGTGGTCGATGGTTTCGAGCACGACGCGGCCACTGTGCTCGCGAGCAAGCTCAACGAAGTCGTCAAGCACTGCTGGATGACCGAGCACCTGTTCAGCCCGATGGTCTGCGTGGCCGGCAAGCGCGCGATGGACAAGATCCCGGCCGACCTGCGCGTCGCGTTCATGAAGGCCGCGGCCGACTCCACCACGCAGCAGCGCGAGATCGGCGCGACCAAGGGCCAGCAGGCGATCGACGAGCTCAAGCGCTTGGGCATCAGCTTTTCGCCGATGGCCAGGTCCGAGCGCGACAGCGTGCGCAAGGAGATGGAGGCCAAGCTGTGGTCCGGCTTCGCGAAGCAGTACCCGGAGACGGCGCCGCTGTTCGCGGCCATCGCCACCGCGCGCGCCTGAGGTCGCCGCCCGTGTCGACCGTGCTGCCCGCGTCCGCCATCCACGTGCCGCCGTTGCCCGCGGCGCTGGGCTTCGACATCAGCCACCGCGCCGGCCGCTGGCTCGCGTGGCTGATGCGCATCACCGAGTACGTGGCCGGTGCCGTGCTCGCGGTCGACGTGATGGTGGTGTTCGTCTCGGTCGTCTACCGCTACTTCCTGCACGACCCGTTCGACTGGGCCGAGGAGGTCGCGCGTGCGTTGATGGTGGTGCAGGTGTTCTTCGGCGCGGCCACGGTGCTGGCGCGCAGCCAGCATGTGGGCGTCGACCTGTTCCGCGGGCTGCTGCCGGCACGCTGGCAGCCGGCGCTGATCCAGCTCGGCAGCTGGGTCATCGTCGGCGTCTCGGGCAGCCTGTTCGCATCGTCGTGCGAGCTGCTGGTCGACTCGTACCAGATGACGACCTCGATCGGCCTGCCGCAGTGGATCTATGTGTACCCGGTGGCGATCGGCAGCCTTTTCATGACCGTGTTCGGTCTGGCCAATGCGGTCAACGGGCCGGTGCGCATCGTGTGGGGCACGTTCGCGCTCGCTGCAGCGGCAGTGGTTTCGGTCTGCGCCTGGAACACGCTGCTGCCCGACCACGCGATCCCGCCGTGGGCGCTGCTCACCGGCGGCTTTCTCGGCGGCATGCTGCTTGGCATGCCGATTGCGTTCGTGCTGGCCCTGTCGTCGCTCGTGTTCTTCATGGCCGATCCCTCGTTGCCGATGCTCGTCTACTCGCAGCAGGTCATGGCCGGCACCGACCACTACGTGCTGCTCGCGATTCCGTTCTTCGTGCTCGCCGGGCTGCTGATGGAATCGAACGGCATGTCGTCGCGCCTGATCGAGCTGTTGCTGCGCATGTTCGGCCGGCTGCGCGGCGGGCTCGGGCTGATCACCATCACGGCCACCGCGTTCTTCTCCGGCGTGTCGGGCTCCAAGCTCGCCGACATCGCCGCGGTCGGCGGCATCATCATGCCGGCCGTGCGCCGCACCAGGCAAGACCCGAACGAGACCGCCGGCCTGCTCGCCTGCACCGCGGTGATGGCCGAGACCATCCCGCCGTGCATCAACATGATCATCATGGGCTTCGTCGCCAACATCTCGATCGCCGGGCTGTTCATGGCGGGCCTCGTGCCGGCGGCGGTGCTGGCGTTGTCGCTCGCAGCGGTCACGATCTACGTCGGCACCAAGATCAACCCGGACGATGCCTTCGAGAAGCGCACGCCGATGCTGCGCCTGATCGGCGGCGCCTTCATCGCGTTCGTGATGGTCGCGATGATCGGCAAGGGCGTGACCTCCGGCGTGGCCACCTCGACCGAGGTCTCGGCCTTCGCGGTGATGTATGCGCTTGTCGTCGGCTGGCTCGCGTTCCGCGAGCTCACGGTGCGATCGGTGGTGCAGCTCTTCGTGCGCTCGGCGGCGATGGCGGGCGGCATCCTCTTCATCATCGCCGCGGCCTCCAGCCTGTCGTTCGCGCTCACCATCCAGCAGATTCCGCAGTACCTCTCGGGCTTCATGATCGGCTTCGCGCACCAGTACGGCAGCACGATGTTCGTGCTGCTGTCAGTGCTGATCATGATCGTGTTCGGCGCGGTGCTCGAAGGCGCGCCGGCGCTGATCATCTTCGGCCCGCTGCTCACGCCGATCGCCGCGCAGCTGGGCGTGCACCCGCTGCACTTCGGCACCGTGATGGTCATCGCGATGGGCCTGGGCCTGTTCGCGCCGCCGGTCGGGCTGGGGCTGTTCGCGACCTGCGCGATCACCGGCACCAACGTGCGCGACGTGGCCCGGCCCATGATGAAATACCTCGCCATTCTGTTCGTCACGCTGGTGCTGCTCGTGCTGGTGCCGGCGTTCTCGTTGTGGCTCCCGGCCCGCATGGGCCTGTGATGGTCGGCTGGTTTCGAAGAAGGATTGTGTGAGCAGCATTCACGATGTCGCGAGCCGTGCTGGTGTGTCCACCAGCACGGTCTCGAATGTGTTGAACGGTCGCGGCGACCGGATGAAATCGGAGACGCTCGCGCGCGTGGAAGCGGCCATCCGCGAGCTGAAGTACCGGCCCAACACCTCGGCGCGCCAGCTCAAGACCGGCCACACGCCGCTGATCGGCGTGCTGGTGCCGTCGATGGCGAACCCGATGTACGGCTTCATCGCGCGCGAGATCGAGACGC